>ERZ795057.964-NODE-964-length-27037-cov-7.552665_pt1 | contig 27037 bp, 25 predicted proteins | sample MGYA00375141_ERZ795057 | MGnify/ENA primary metagenome ERZ795057 (study PRJEB30186, sample SAMN05720163) | activated sludge metagenome | isolation source: Anaerobic digester | place: Hong Kong | collected 2015-01-26 ...
TCCACACATGGTGCATATTTCCAGGCGGCAATGTCAATTCCCTCTTTTTCAAGTTCGGTGTTAATTGTGCCGTTTATGAGTTGAACGGTTTCTTCACTGAAATAACCCCAGGCGACACCTGCTTGGTTTGTGATGACGATATTTGTCAAGGCAAAGAATCGGGAGAGGTAGTGAATGATATCGATGATCTTGCGCTTGTAGTCTATTTCTTCCATATAATTTTCATTTCTTCCGAGAAAGTGTTTTTCTTCAATGAGTGTGCCGTCTCTGTCGAGGATGAGCAGCAGGGATTCTCGATTGATTTTCTTTATTTTGTCGATCAGTTTGCTGGTAGAATATTTTTCGTCATTCGTGTACAGCATTTCTCCCCCGACACTTTTGATGGCTGCTCTCTCAGAAAGGATGCCCTTTGTGTTTTTGTGTTTGTAATCCGGTCCCTTGATGTAATAGCTCGGCTCAAGAAAGCTGATGGTTTCCTTTCCCGTTTCAAAATCGCTGATCGTTACGTAATCCACGTATTCGAGTGAGGCGATGATGTAAGCCCGTTCCTCTTGAGAATAGATGGGTCTGTTTTCCCCTTTTCTTTTATGGACAAAATGGTCTGATGTCAATGAGACCACCAGTATATCGCAGAGTTTTGCGGCGGATTCGAAGTGTTTGATGTGTCCCGGATGAACGAGGTCAAAGGCACCGTGACAGATTCCAACCGTTTTGTTTTCTCTTTTTGTTTCTTCTATGATTTTTTTCATTTTATTGAATTCTATGATTTTATTCATTTTTCAAGTTCTTTTTTTTCTTTTAGATTTTTAATTGTTTTATTATCAAGTAATGAAATCATTTGGCTTCTTGCTATATCGCTTAACCTTCTCAATCTTTCATTTGCTGGAATTCCTTCCTTTATCCACTCTGAATTAAAACTTTCCAGATTTGCCAGAACAATTAATTCTTCATATGAAGCAAAGTCCCTAATATTCCCATTCGAATTTGGGTTATTTTCTCTCCATTCTTTTGCAGTCATATTAAATAATGCGATATTTATTAAATCAGCTTCGTTTGCATAAGTAAAACCTACTTTGTACTTTTCTAAATCTGGAGTAATTAAATATTTTTTTATCGCATCTGTATGAAATTTATAATTTATTTTTGAAAAGAGTCTTTTTTCTTCCCATTCCAGTGAAAGACGTCCTTTTTCTTCGTTTACTAATCTCTGGTATTCTTTAAAAACATATAATTTAAATTCTGGTGAAATCCAAGAAGCAAATTCGAAGGCGATGTCTTTATGGGCTATCGTTCCGCCACCTTTACCAGCTTTACTTACCAATCCAATAGCTTTTGTATCGTGAATCCATTTTTTTGGAGATAGTACAAATGAATTACTGCCCGAAGCAAATTTAAATTCATAGAAATTATTTTTAACGAAATTTGGATTATTTGTTATTTCCCATAAGCCTAAATAGTCTATTGTACTTCGTAATCTTAACCAATTTTTAATTACATCAGCCGGATAATCCGGATTTTTGTATTTTGCAATATCAGTAATGCTTATCATATCATCTTCTTTAATTCCATTGTACATTAAGGTAATCGAATGCCATTTATATTCATAACAAACTTTTTTTTAGCCATAAAACCCTCCACGGTTTATTTGTAATGTTATAGATACTAATATTTAAAACTGGTCGATTTCGACCAGTTTTAAATCATCTCATCGTAAATCATACCATAAAGATAATCCCCTTCTCCTGAAGGGATGTCTTGATCCTGTTCACCGCTTCAGGAGAGATGCAATCACTTTGAATCTGCATATCCGGCACAACGTCCGTAGTAGTGCAATCCCCTGTCCAGATGGTTTCTACAAAGAAGTCTCCGATTATCGTCTGAATCAGGTTGATTTCAGCCTGCGTCAATTCGATTGCCGTTACGATCAGAATAACCCCGGAATCCAGCATGATATGAGCGATTTCGGCCATTCTTCTGAGATGTTCTTCCCGATTGGTTTGTTTTCCCTCTTCTTTTATATCCGCATCGACCCCGTAGAGGATGCTGCCAAGTCCCAAGTAATAGACATATTTTCCATCTTCAAACAATCTCTGCTCCAGTTCTCTGGCAAGCCCTTTTCTACCGGATTCCCTTTCTCCTGTAATGAGAATGAGAGAAGCCTTCTGAGAATATTTTTCGGCGCGTCTTTCTTTTGGGATATCACTTTGAATCCATTTGGTGTTTCTCTGTATGACTTTATCACGAATCCATTTCTGTTGATCTTCTTCAGCTTCTGTGATGATGCCGCCGCCGGCGATTTCATAGTCATCCACGATGACAAAACGGCTGGTGATAGCCATATCTTTCGATAGATCAAAGGCGATGGCCTTTTCTGTCTTGAGTGTGATCTCTGCCACATCATGTCTGTCGATCTGTCTTTTCTCGCTTCTCTCAAGTGTGGAAGCATCTAAGACCGTATGGATTTTTTCGAGCCTTGCTCGGACTTTCTGTGAGCCTATTTTGATGTAATACTCTTTATCCGTAAGCATGGGGTTCCGACCCAACCAGAAAAGCTTTGTCCTGATACGGCTTGAAATCTTTGGCTTGGGTTCACCGTTTCGTGTGGCGATCTCTCCTCTTGAGATGTAAATCTGCTCTTCCAGCGTGAAGCCTGCATGTTCTCCGGCGGTTTTTTTCGTCTGAGGCTCACGGTTGAATTCTTCAATCGTTTTTAGCGTACTGGCTTTTCCTGAAGGATAAAAGATGATATGATCACCAACGGCTACTTTTCCGCTGTCAACGGTTCCCGCTACAATACGACGGTTATCTCCATCTCGGGTAAACTTGTAAACATCCTGAACACTCATTCTGAAGGGTAAATCTTCAGGGTGTTTTTCAACCCTGAAGGCGTCCAGTTGTTCTAAGACGGTTTTTCCTTTGTACCAGGACATTTTTTCAGAAGAATGGGCCACATTGTCTCCCATCATACCCGATACGGGAATAAAGGTCTCTGCTTCTATGTTGATCTGTTTCAGGAATTCGGTATATTCTTCAACGATGACGTTGAACGTATCTTCGGAATAATCCACGAGATCCATCTTGTTGACCAGTATGGCTACCTGTTTGATCCCCAGCATGGAAAGCATATAGCCATGTCGTTTGGAGTTTTCACGAACCCCTTCGTTGGCGTCGATGACCAGAAGGGCAGCTTCCGCTCTTGAAGCACCTGTAACCATGTTTTTCAGAAACTCAATGTGTCCGGGGGCATCTATGATGATATAACGGCGTTTATCCGTTTGGAAGAAGCATCTCGCGGCATCGATGGTGATGCCCTGTGCCTGTTCATCTTTAAGGGCATCGAGCAGGAAGGCGTATTCAAAGGGTTTTGAATTGTGTTTGCAGTTTTCCTTGACCTGTTCAAGTTTTCCTTCAGGAAGGGAATGCGTATCGGCAAGCAGCCGACCGACGATCGTACTCTTACCATGATCGACGTGACCGACAAAAACGATATTCATATCCTCTTTTTCAAGGGCTTTTATGGAAAATGTATTTTTCATGAAAGACCACCCCTCTTTACATATACCCGTTTTTTCTGAGTTCTTCAAGTCCGCCGCCATCTTCCTTGTCCTGAGCTCTGCCGGAACGTTCAGCAATATTTCTGAGTTTCCCGCTTTCCAGTTCTTCAATGATGTCATCCACGTTCTTCGAGGTGGAGTTGATGGGGAAAGTACAGGGATAACAGCCGAGTGACCGGTAACGTTTTCCGTCCCCGTTATCGTAATAAAGCGAAACGGTGGGGATGTTTTCCTTTTTGATATATCGCCAGATATCCGTTTCCGTCCAGTCGAGAAGGGGATGAATACGCAGATGCGTGCCGGGGGCAAAGTCCGTCTTGTACTGATTCCAGAATTCCGGTGGCTGATCACCGATGTCCCAGAGATTTTCGGTATCTCTTGGGGAGAAATACCTTTCTTTGGAACGACTTCCTTCTTCATCCGCTCTCAAACCAACGATCACACCGGTATAAGGTTCTGTGTTCTGATCCATTTCATATGTTCCGGTTGAATGGTTCATGCGATAACGTTTCCCTTTACCGGAGAGGGTATCTCTGAGGGCCTTTGTCTTGAGCAGGCGGCAGCATTCGATACGGGTGGCCTTCCCATCTGGAAAGGTCTGCTGTGTTGCGAGGGCCTCTTCGTTCTGACCGTAGACCATATTCAGTTTCCATTTTTTTGCCAGTTTGTCCCGATAGACGATCATCTCAGGGATCTTATAGGCGGTATCGATATGGACCAGTGGAAAGGGGACATGACCGAAAAAAGCCTTTCTTGCCAGCCAAAGCAGGACGGTGCTGTCTTTTCCAATGGACCAGAGCATACACAGGTTCTTAAAGTTGGCATACGCCTCTCTGAATATCTGTACACTCTTTGCTTCGAGTCTTTCTATATGGGTCAAAGGGGGTCACCTCAAAAGTTTTTATTATAGGCATTATATCATTTGTAGAAAAAGTTATTTTGTTACTGGACAGTGTATAAAAATAAAAGTATAATGAAGGTGAATGATAGGATATTTGGGAACGGAGGTTTTTATGACAAAAAAAATTCGATGGATTCAAAGATTCAATAACTTTGAAAAGGCTTTGAATCGCCTTCAGAGTGCAGTTGATATGTATCAGACAAGAGGCTTGACGGATCTTGAGAAACAAGGAATGATCCAAGCCTTTGAATTCACACATGAATTATCCTGGAAGACGATGAAAGATTTTCTTGAAAATCGTGGTAATCAGGATATTTTTGGATCAAAAGATGCCACTCGTCTTTCTTTTACACTTGGTCTTATTAAGGATGGCGAAGTCTGGATGGATATGATCAAATCAAGAAATCTATCCAGTCATACCTATGATGAAAATATCGCAGAAAAACTGGTTGTAAGAATTGTGAATGAGTACGTTTCTGAGTTTGAAGAGTTAAAACGGAATTTAAAACAGTATATTGATGAAGGTTGTTAATTTATGAAATTTGGTTTAAAAGAAAAAACAATTAAATCAATTAACTCTGTTTTTAAAAAGTACAAACAGATTGACAAAGTTATATTGTACGGTTCTCGTGCATTGGGAACTTATAAAAATGGATCTGATATTGATTTAACACTCGTTGGAAAGACTTTATCTTTTTCGTCGATGACCGGAATCTGGAATGATCTGGATGATCTGTTGTTACCGTATACATTTGATCTATCCATCTTTTCAGAGCTTACAAATACCGATTTGATTGAACATATCAATGAAAATGGGATAGAATTTTTCGTTCAAAAAGACAAGAACTAATAGAAGTCTTTCGGTGTAAAAAGAAAAAGGGTCTCAATTTTCAATTCTCGTAGCTCTTTACTGAAACCACTCTTTGAAAACAAGGCGTAAAAAGGCTTTTTTCTTCCCGAATTGACATATGAACTATCCGTTTTCAATTTCAAAAAATCCTGAACCCCCATCTGCCTTCCTTTCCATTTACACTCACAAAACAGGATGTTGTCTGAATCGTATGCGACGATATCGATATCAAAGGATTCTTTTTGACCCGACTCATTTGGTCTTTTTCCCCAGTGTTTCCCAATTTTTTCAGGGAGAAAGGGAAGCGAGTGCTGATTTTCGATTAAAAAACGCTCACAGATGGTCTCAAACATGATACCAAAATGGTTTGACAGATTAGGGTATATTCTTTCATAGGTGTTTTGATTGTCGAATTCAAATTCAGAGAAATATCGGTCTATGATGTTGAAATAAAAACTGTACAATTTGTCTGCGATTTCGTATTTGTTGTCTCTTGTCTTTTTTGACAGAATGGGAGATGTTTTTTTAATCAGCTCATAATCGTTTTCAAGCTCTGAAAGGAATTTTGAAAGAGATGGCTTTTCAATACCCGAAATATCACTGATTTCAGCTATTGATTTTCTACCGGCACCGATTGATTTTAGGATTGAGAAATAAGATTTATGAAGTGTTCCAAATTCCTGAATGAGTATATTTTTAGTTTCCTCTTTAAAAGGGGCAAAGTCATCTATAAAAAGTTCATAGATCTTGGCTTTTAGTTCGTTTCTTTCTTTGAAGGAGAGGAGATATCTTGGAACACCACCTGTCAGCATAAGGATTTCCAGTGCATCTGTCTGATTGTAACCATAATTCTTTAAGATGTTCAGGCTTTCCCTTTGCGGAAATTGTCCTATTTTTACGATGTAATCATTTCTTCCAAACAGTGGAACATTACTTTCTGTGAACAGCTTTTTCATCATACCGACATAGGAACCGAGAACAAACAGTTTCGTATTTCCGTGATGATCATCCCAGGCATGTTGAAAGGCTGAGAGTATTGCGGGATTGATTCGAGCAAAATTCTGAAACTCATCAAAGATGATGAATCGTTTTTGTTCGAATAAATCACAGAATAAATCATACCATTCCCTATAAAACGCTTTTGAGAAGGTCTGACTTAAATTCTTCAAGAGAGTTTCTTCTCGCATTATTTCAACAAAAAAGTATAAGAAATTATCATGAGTTTCTTTCTCAAAGGCTTTTTTCAGGAGTGTCGTTTTTCCTATCCTTCGTCTGCCGTAAAAAACAACAAATTGTTTTTCTTTTTTTTCTAGAATCTGATTGATAAACTGAAGCTCTTTTTTTCTATTGTAAAAGTCCATCGTTCACCTCTATATACTATACAGTAATATACTGTGGGGTATATTACTGTATAGTATAACATATCTTCAGAACATTTAGAAAGGATTTTAAATGAATCAATTAAATCCCATAAAATTGACAACGGCTCCATTTAACACGTATAATGTAAAAAAGGACCCGTTGAACGAAGACGGTTCCACAGAAACTAAAAGATGGAGGCAATCAGGATGGAATTCAGAGGAACGACAGTACTTGCGATAAAGAAGGATGGAAAGACGGTTATTGCCAGTGACGGGCAGGTGACTCAGGGGAACACGGTGATGAAGGCGACGGCGAAAAAGGTCCGAAAGCTTGGAGACGGGAAGGTTGTTGCGGGATTTGCCGGATCGGTAGCGGATGCGTTTACGCTGTTTGAGAAGTTTGAGGCGTATTACAAGAAATTCAACAGCAATCTGATGCGTGCAGCCGTAGAACTGGCCAAGGAATGGCGAACGGACAAGATGCTGCGTCAGCTCGAGGCACTGCTCATCGTTGCGGATGTTGAGACGATGCTGGTGATTTCCGGGAATGGAGAGGTCATCCAGCCGGATGAGGATGTGACCGCCATCGGGTCCGGTGGAAACTATGCACTCGCAGCGGCAAGGGCATTGATGCGGAACACCGATATGGGGATCAAGGAAATGGTCGTGGAGTCCATGAAGATCGCGAGTGAGATTTGTATCTATACGAACAGTAATTTGAGTGTCGAAGAGATATAACCAATAAGAAATAGGGCTAATTCATGAGTGTTCCGGAAAACACCTCGTGAATTAGCCTTTTTAAATACTGTATTCCTTAAGTTAAAACGGTATTTTTATAGGTTGATACTTTCCAGGCCTTCGGGTGTAAAGATGTTAAGTGTCCGGTTTTCCAGCCAGTTCCAGTCGCCTGTTTCAAGACCCTTTTCAGGAAATTCTTCCGTGCTGATGACAAACCCCTGCGTTTCTTTCATCTTTTTATAGCCCAGTCTGTAATAGTCAGGCTCTTTCAAGCAGTATCTGAGGACAAGCAGCCTTTCACCATCCGAGAGGAATGAGTTGAGTGAAGTGATATCCGAGCATTCCTCTGTGATCTGTAAAATGGCTTCTCTGAAGCTGTCAGTCAGATTTCCGTTCATCTCGTATCTTTCGAGGAAGAGGTCAAAGAAGATCCTTGAGTCCGTGATATCTTCATTTTCGACATCCTTGGTCGTTCTTAATTTCTGAATATCCGCGATCGTTCCGTTGTGGCAGAACACGAAGGAGTGATCATCCACCGTTGCCGTGAAAGGGTGTACGTTGTCGAGGGAGATACTTCCCACACTGGCTTTTCTCGCGTGAAGGATGATGATTCTTCCCTCATCCTCCGTGAAATCCGTTTTTCTTTTCCAGACGGGACTGACTTCTCTTCGTGTGTGAATCTGCCCATTCTGATAGAAGGCCACACCATATCCGTGTTCATGCGGGCTTTTTATGCCTGCCTTTGCCTGATGTTCCAGTGCGTCCAGCCAGTAATTCACTTCTGTTCGTGTCTTTGAAACGGTTGCTATCATTCTGCACATTTTTACAATTCCCCTTTTATTTTGATTCCCTTATCTTCTCTGTTTTTTGCATCCCTTGAACGAATACCCTTTATACTCAGGAAGAGGAGAATACAGCTGACAATTCCTGCGTATCCCGCGATCATATCCCATTTATCCGTGACCCTTGTCGGAATATGATACTGGACGTATTCCGCGATCAATGGAAGGAAGGTGAAAAACAGATAAACAGTCTTCCGGAAAACTCCCTTGCGGATACCGGAAAACATGACGATGAACTGTCCACAGAAGAAAGCCGCAAAGTGCAGCAGCTTGTCCTCCAGTGGAAACTGATTATAATTAAAGCCGGTGCTTCCCGTAAAAAGCAGGTAGATCAGCACCGACAGATAACCCAAAAAGATCAGAAAAAAGATCGTCTGTTTCCTCTCCTTTGATGAATAACTCATTCAGTCGGCTTTTTATCCTGGAGCGAATTACTGATCGTCATGAGTCTGATCTGTTCCAGTGTATCGTTAGTCGCCGTAGAACTGCCTATTCCGTTGAGCTTCTTTTCAAGGGCGGCAATCTTTTCCTTCAATTCTTCTATATGACTGAGAGTCCTCATATTTTCATACTTGAGCATCTCGTTCTCATCTTTCTTGTCGACCAGATTCTTCATCTCCTGATTCAGGAGTTCATCCTTTTCGAGCAGCATGAGTTTGAGTCGTTTGGTTTCGGATCTGAGCTTGTCCATATCCTCTTCCAGATCGGTTCTGATCTGTTCGAGTTCCTTCTTCTTCGTCAGCAGATCTGCCTTGTCCGATTCTATCTCGGACAATCTGACTTCAAGTCCTTCTCGGTCCTTGTTCAGTTCCCGCTTTTCCCCTTCGAGAGACGTGATGCGGCCGGACTTTTCCTCTATCTCGCTTTCCCTTGCGGAAAGGACATTTCTCAGGTCATTCAGGTCATTTTCCCTCCTGCTGAGTCTTTCGCTGTGCTTATTCAGATCTTCCTCAAGATGTGCGATCCTTGCACTGGATTCGTTGAAGCGGGCGTTGAGTGCGTCGAGCGCTTCAACCTTTCCATTCAGTTCATCCCTTGTTGAATCGAGTGATTCGGTTACTTCAGTTTTGATCCGATTCAATTCATCCCTTTCCGAATGGAGTTCGATGAGCTGCTGTTTCAATCCATTCAGGTTATCTTCGAGTTGCCGTACAGTCTCAGTCTTCTGGTTTAATTCCCCGTTTTTATTTTCTATTTCCGAATGAAGTGAGCCGATTTCTGCGTTAAACGTCTCGGTCTTTCTGGTGTCCTCTTCATTCAGTATTTCGATCTCCGTTTTCAATTCATCGATGATGCCGTTTCGGCTTTCAAGTTCCGCATTTGCACCAAACAGGCTGGCTTCCAATTCCCTTTCGTGCTCCTGTGATCTTGTAAAATTCTCTTTTGTGCTGTTCAGTGTGCTTTCAAGCTCACCGATCTGCTGCTGTGCCCGCTCGATCTCGCCCGATTTGTTTCTGATCTCTGCTTCGAGGATAGAAATTCTTTCACTGAGGTTCTCAATATTGGCAACATGGGTATGATTGTCGCCTCTGAGTCTGAGGATCTCTCCCGTCTGCTCCTTGATCTTCTGTTTGTCCATTTCATGTTGAATCTTGATACTCTTGATGGAAACTGAAATCTTATCCATACTTTCCCTGTAATCCAGCTCAAGCGCGGTCTTTTCAGCCTGTAAGGCCTGTATCTTTGCCGTGTTTTCCTCATTCTGCCGTTCCTTTTCTGCGATGAGGGTGATCTTATCCGACAGAATCTGTTCTTTTTCGGTGAGCGTTGTTCTGAGTTCATCGGTTTCCCTGTTTTTATTTTCTACTTCCTGCTCCCTGTTTCGAAGCAGTTCGTTTCTTTCGGCAAGGAGTCTTTCAAGGTCTTCCCTTTCCCTCTGCTTTTCATCGGTGAGTCTTGAGATCTCTGAGTCCTTTCTTTCTATTTCGCCGTTCTTTTCATCAATTTCAGAATTGAGGCGTTCGGCCCTTTTGTTCAATTCGTCGATTTCTATTTCCTGTCGGTTGCTCTGCGCATGGAGGTCTTCAGTCGTCTGCCTGTACTGATCGAGGTTTTCCCTGACAATTTCCAGGTTTCTGAGCAGTTCGACCTTTTCCACTTCGAGTTGTTCCTTCTCACTCTCAAGAACCTGTATCGTACCTGTAAATTCTTCAAGTTTACCGTTTTTTTCCGATAGTTCGTTGCCGAGTTCTTCACTGCTGAGCTTCAGTTCATCATAATCTTTCGTCTTTTCTTCGAGTTCTATTTCAAATTCAAGCTTTTTCTCTTCTGTCAGTCCGAGGATTTCCTTCGTATCGTTCAGCTCGGAGAGGGTGGTTCGGATAGCGGCTTCCTTTTCCTCTATCAGCAGTTCTTTCTCCGTAATCCGGTCATTCAGCTCACGCGTCGTCTCTTTGTACTGCTCGAGGTCCGTTTTGAGTTCTTCCATCGTCCCGATCAGGTCGATCTTTTCCTCTTCAAGGCTGCTCTTTTCCAGCTCAAGGTTCAGGGTTCTTTCGGTGAATGCATTCAGCTTTTCGGTCTTCTCCTCGAGTTCTTTTCCGAGGACTTCGGCGCTGATCTTCATTTCCTCATAATCCTTCGTCTTTTCCTCGAGCCTTGTTTCAAAGTCCAATTTTCTCTCATCGGTTTCTCTGAGTTCCTCTTTTGTCCTGTCGAACTCGGATGTGGTAAACCGAATCAGTTCTTCCTTTTCTTCGAGTGTCTGCTCTCTCGTTGCTACGGTGTCATTCAATTCCTGAATGGTGTGCTTAAGTGCTTCTACCTCAGCCTGAGTTTCCTGGACAAGTGCCCTCTCAGCTTCCAGTTTGCCGCCGAGTTCCTGAATCTCTCTTTCTTTTGCATCAATAGTGTCCGACGAACTTTCAATGACTTTCTCAGAGTCTTCAAGCATCTGCCGCATATCGGCCAGCCTGTTTTTAAATTCATTTAATTCATTGTTCAATGAAATTACCTCACTGTTTTTAGATTTTAATTCCATTAAAAGATTTTCCTTTTCATCCCCAGTTTCTTTTAATTTCCTCTTTAGGTCCTCTAAAACTTCCTCTAATTCCATTATCTCAAGGCTTTTGTCATCAATGATGGTTTCCAGTTTCTTCTGTGCGTCCCTGGATTCATCCAGAGCCTTCTGCAGGTTGTCTATCGTCTCAAAACGTGTGGCATATTTTGTATCTTTGAATTTTATCTCGCTGACGAGCGCCTCTCTTTTTTTCTCGCTTTCGTCAAGGGTTTCGGCAAGCGCTTTAAGTCTAAAATCTTTTTCCTCTATCTCCGCCTCATATCTCGTATTCAGTTCTTTTGCCGTTTCGGAGACCTTTTTTAATTCCTCGACGGTTCGTGTTCTTCGGTTGAGATGATCGGTCAACGCGGATATCTGATCTTCCGCCTCTCTTTTTTCCCTCTGATCTATCTTCAGCTGATCCTGAACCCTTTCGATTCGTCCCACTTTGTCAACGTTATCCTGCTTGACCCTTGTCAGATTGGCGTTGATCTCGTTCTTTTCACTCTGCAGTCTCTCGATGTCTTTCTTTCTCGCCGACACTTCTTTTTCGAGTTTCTCGCAACTTTTTCTGATCTCCTCATTTTCCGATTTAACATTCTTCAATTCCCTGATCTGCTCGATAAAGCGCAGGGCATGATTCCCCTGTTTTCTCGAATACATGGGGTTTAACTCGACTCTATTCTGATAAACAAAACAGGGATGTTCACTCATGATCATGTGAGATACCCTGTTATCCAGTCTGGAAATATCGTATTCGAAGATAAAACGGTCGGTGGTCATTGCAAGGGCATTCTGAAGATCGATAAAGAATCGGGTGAACCTCGGTTCAAGGAACAACTGCATCAGAACGGTCGTTACTTCAAGCATGATGGTCAGTCCGTTGAATCCTTCTTCCTGAGCTCTTGCCGTTTCACTCTTGTACAGATCGAGAAGGATGATCGGCGTAAATCCGTTTCTTCTCAGAGAGATGTCCGTGGCGGTCCATGCCTTGATATGCCGGTCATGCTTTTCGGCATCATAATCTGAAATACAGGATTTCAGCCACGAGGTATCGGAAGCATTTCTGATGTACATGATCTTTCTGTTTTTCTCTATTTCTTCGTTGAAAAGCGGGGTCAGCATCTCTCTGAGATTTTCCTGACCTGAGAAAAACATCGCAAGATGACTCCCGACAGGCAGTTCCTGGTTTATTCCCTGGAGTTTTGAAGAAATTCCTGGTTTATTTCCTTCCACAATAATCACCACACATTTGTCTCAGATAATAATTAAACATACAGTCTTTCAAGCAAACTTGAAAAAAAACCCCCAAATAGCATGGAAACATAAATACCAACGGCGAGAAACGGGCCAAAAGGCACCTTTGTCTTCATCGAGCTTTTTGTTGCAACGGCATAAATGATACCGAAGAGGCTGGCAACGAATATAGAGAATATGGTGTTAAACGGACCGATTGCAAAAGCCGCTGCAGCTATCAGTATAACATCTCCCGAGCCGATTCCCTTATGGGAGACGAAATACACCAGCAGCATGAAAAGCAGGGCAATCAGGGCCGTAATGCCGTTTATCAGCCATGAACCTTCGGAGAAAACGATTAAGAGCCCACCGATGACGATAAAGAGGCTGTTCCAGTCCGAAATTGTCATGGTATCCATATCTATAAAGAAAACGACGATCAGAGAGGCTGCTATGATACAGGCTCCGACAACTTTCAGCAGATTGTTCTGAAACATCCCATAGTTCAGAAGAAACAGTCCGGCTGTCAGACTTTCCACGATAAAATATCTCAAGGGGATAGGCGAGTGGCAGGCCCTGCATTTACCTTTTAAGAGCATATAACTGATGATGGGAATATTATCATACCATTTGATAGTCGTCTTACAAGTCGGACAAAAGGATCGGGCCGGTTTGAGAATCGTCATGGTATCCTGCGAGTACCGGAAGATTATCACGTTTAAAAAGCTTCCGATCACCGCACCTATGATAAAAGTGAGAACAGCGCCTGACAAAAACAAAAACTATCACCTCAGAATTTAAAGTTTAGGTGTAACCGTAGTTCTTTTCTCCCTGCCTGTTTCATCAGAGCAGTAAACCTCTATCGGGAAGATCTCCTCACCCGGGATCTTCAACCGGTATTCAAAGAATCTCGCGTCCCTGACGGGATAGTCGGAGATGGTGATGTTGACCTCATCCGTCGTGAATATACGGTTTCCCCCAACCTTTATCTCGCTGATGCTGACATCGTCATACACGATACCCTTGACAAGGATATAATCTCCCTGGATCTGTGCGCTTAAGTTTGAGAATCCCGGATCGTATATATCCGGTGGTGACGGGATGACATCCTTCGAATTGACATACCCCTCCTCGTCGCCTATCCTTGCCTTGAAATATCTCCCGGTTTCCTCAAAGGTGATGATCCGGTCACCAAGCATGAGCACATCAAGGGTCTGACCTTCTTCGTCCGAAACCTTGACACCATCTCTTCCGGCAAACATCACTCTTGCACCGGTTATGGAGAATGAACTCTTTACCGAGTTGTTGAACCAGTCGAAAACCTCTATTTCAAAACGATTTTCCCCTCTGTTGATGGGGAGGTCGAGTTGAATCTCCTCTTCTTTTTTGTTGATCAGGTACTGAACGTTATTGACGAGTACCTTGTTGACTTCAAAATTATCCTTTACGCCGAAGGATAGGAAATAACTGTCGGAATAGACGATTTCCGGTATCGGCGGAAGAAGGATTTCCGGCGGAATTCTCTCCGTTCGTATGACCGTTATGGAAGAGCTGCTGGAAATCTGTTCCATGTTGGTTGCCGTGATGCTGATGATATTCTGTCCGAACGTGAGCGGATAAGTCAGAGAGGTCTCTATCTTTTTCACCGCCTGAGCCGTGTCGATATTCTGATCGTTGATGACGATCCGGTCCACCCCGATGATATCGCTGATCACCACATCAAAACTGATCGTTTCGCTGTCGATCCCCATTCCACCCTTTGTCTGTGTCCATCCTCTTTCGGGATGGGTAATGGTAACCTCTATATCCGGTGCGTACGGGCTGAGAATCAGCTTATCCTTGGGGATCTGGTATTCTACCCCGTCAGCTTCGACAACAAAATCACCCGTCTTGATTCCCTTCAGGACGACGAGTGTATTTCGCGGCAGATTTTCGAAATCCTCCTTGAGATAAAACCTGAACCCCGAGAAGGAGACTTCATACTGTTTCGTTGTCTGATTCCCGAACAGATCGAAGGCGTTGATGTCAATGTAGGAACTGTCCCTTTCCCATATATCGAAGGGAATCTTCAAACTGACATCCGGTGCATCAAATTCATAGGTGTTGTTGAATTCCTCCACCCTGCTGACCTTTGAATCATCCATTATCTGAAATTCTACCTGATCGTTTCTCGGTGAAATCTGAAGGTTTAAGGCGATGATCTCCGGACCGAAGATATCCCCTATCGGCAGGTATTCGGTGGGCATGAGGAAATCCCTGTAATTATCGAACGTGTAATATTTGTTGTTATCCAGGATATAAAAATCATCCCTTGTCAGGGCGTTCACACTGGAAACGTATTTACCGAGCGGCATGTATCCAATCCATTCCCCATCCCCTGCCATCGTAAGTGTGGCGATGAGGTTGAGACTCTTGTCGTCCCATATCTTTATCGTTCCGTCGTTTGAAGCGGTAAAGATCTGATTCGAGCGGGAGGAATATGTGATCGCGCGAATAGCGGCGTTGTGCGCGCCTTGTACACGTCGCATCTCCCTTGCGGTTTCCACGTTCCAGAGTGTCAGATCACCGCTGGCCTCACCGAGGACGACCTCTTCGTTGTTGATATATTCGACACTCCAGACTTCACTGGGAAAGGCATTGGACTCCCTGAGCTGATACCCTCTCGGTATGGCCCAGACCATGACGCGCTTGTCGGCGGAGGCAGAGACGAGATATTTGTCGTTGGGTGAAAAGGCGAGATCCGTGACCCAGTCGGTATGTGATTCGAGAACATCTTCTATTTCTCCCGCCTGAACGTTCCACAGGACGATGGAATGATCTGCAGCACCCGTTGCAAGATAGGCACCGTCGTTTGAAAATTCCGCCGAATTGATCGTTCGTCGGTGTCTGGTAAAGATATCCTCAAGGATCTTCGTGTTGATATCCCATTTTCTGAGCCGGCCGTCTGAATTCGCCGTATAGATATATTTATCGTCCTTTGTAAAGATGATATCCCATATGCCGTTGTTCTCGCGAATGAATTCGCCGTACTTCTTATTCGGATCGAGGTTCCATATCTCAAGGATTCCATCATCATGCCCCATGGCCAGCATGTCTTTGTCGTTTGAAATAGAGACCGATAGGATAGAGGAGGAGACTTCGAGATCGCGTATAACGTCTTCCAGTTTCCCGGTGGCAATATTCCAGACCGCACAGACACCGTTTGAATAACCCGCGTAAAGATGATTCTTGGTTTCATCAAGTGAGAAAGCATTGGGAATGACGATCGAATTGGCGGTTGGGAGTATCACGGGGATGGAAAAAGCCGTTATGGAGCACCATATAAGTAGAAGAAAGATTACTTTTTTCATGATAACCTGATCCTAAAGTGGAAAAGCGTATTCAAAATCACCATAATTAAAATTTAAGACCTCCCCGTCGGTGTAAACCGTTCCCTCGAATAATTCAGTAAAATCATTATAATAAACCCTCGTCGGGGAGACATAGGTCCCGTTGGATATGGCCGTGATTATATTTCTGCAATACCCTTTAAGCTCCCCGTTCAACGTGTTCTGATTCATACAGTATCTCCTGAAGAAGATGGCCTCGTGGGAATCCGAATCCGGTGTAACACGAACATCATAGATGATGTATTTTAATTCATCATCACTTTCCTCCCAGAATCCCAGACAGAAGCGCTCATCGCACCGATGGGCACATTTTACCGGTGATCTTCTCCGTATAAAAAAATCCCTTTCAACAAGCAGTTTTAACTGATTGGCGTTGCACCGATCACGGAGTTCATAAAATCTTTCAAAAGCGGTATTTCTGGTCCAGACGGCAACACCAAAAAACAGAGACAGTACAATAGCAAGGACCGTTATCGCTATGATACCCTCCGCGAGCATGACCTATTCCTGTTTTTCAAACTCATACGGGATGTGCACATAGATATGTGTTCCCGGTGTGAGATACATCTCGATCAGATCCGGATTGAAGGCCTTGATGGAACTGACCGTGATTCCAAGTTTCTCCGCGATGATATTCAGTGTATCCCCTTTTTCGATCGTGTAAGTGTAAAGGTAGGGTTGAGCCGTTACCCGCCAGTTTGGGGATAGATCCGGATAACCCCCCTTGAGTGCCCAGAAGACATAATAGAGTGGAGAAAGAGTCGATGTCTTCATGAACGGGAAATTCTCCTTTACAATAGCTTCCGGACCGAAGACAAGGATCTTCTGCGGCTCTTTGAACGTACTGATAATCAGTCGGTTCTCCGGAATCTTTGAGAGATCGACAAAATAGGGTTCCCCGTAAAGCGAATAATAATTGCCGGTTTCGTTGATGGTCGCATCGAATCCGTCATAATCGATCATAGCGGCCGACCTGAGCAGCAACTTACGGATATTCTTGTTCTCGAGGTTCACCGTTCCCATCACGTAATGGCTGAACCGGTTGATGGCTTCCTGCGTTGTTATAGTTTCAGGCAGATCGGGGTTGTAATAAAACATGAGATCCGCCTTCGAATCCTTTAAGGCCATCAGACCGATCATGGAGTAGAAGGGAATTTCCCTCCATCTCGTGAGTTGATGGGGATCGAGGGTATATTCATGATTGAGCCAGTCCGCGTACAATTCCTTCGTTTCTCCGAAGATCGGATACATCTGTTCCGACTGGGTTAGATTGACTTCTGTCAGGAGCGGCCCGTATTCGATATCCACCCTGTAAACGGCCGTATTTCTTGGAATGACAAACGTCCTGCTGCGAATCTCCGCCGGAACGATCTTCAGTTCGGGATTATCCATGATGATGATGATACTGTCGAGGGCGAAAAGGTCCACCTGTCCCCTGACGTTCTCATACCAGTCGGAAGGGATTTCAGTGATGTTGAAGATCCCGATAGTCGTTCCGCCAAAATCCACCTGTAGAAAAGAGGCAAAGCCGTTCCCGGAAGAATCGCTGACGACAACGGGAATCTGTGACTTAATGGCCTTCAGAAAAGAGGAATCCAGTTCATCGGACGGCGGTGTGATACACTTTGTATTCAATTCCTTCAGTATTTCTTCAACCGGATTGGTTGGTTGTGTTTCAGAAAAGATGTTGAGCGTGGAGGCATTTGAAAGTCCCCCCGTACAGATCAGAAGAGGATCGGATTTTATGCCGGTGGTTTCCATGAACTCCATGATGGAATTTGCCTTCTCTAAAAAATTATCCCTTGCATCAAGCGTCAGCACGTAGAAAGCTGCGGAAAGACCGGTGAAAGACACCATTAAAGCGATGATCACAAACAGTACAATCGTTTTATTCTTCAAATCAATCCCCCCCGTTAACATAAAAAAACCTACTGCCTCTATTATAACATGTGTTGAGGCGTTTGGGGCTGTCGGAAAACAGGTCCCTTTTCCGGATGAGATTATCGATTTTTCCGCCAGACAACCCTGCCGAGAATTTGTACGAATTCCTTGTCAACAAAAAAACTTTCTTTCTTTGAGAGGAGCTCAATCTCGGGGTTGTATTTAAATTCGCTGACAAACCGGATATTACACCGTGGAACACTTGTCTGATCGTTATAAAGGATAAGAAAAGGCAAGTGTCTGTTTTGGCTGAACCTGGAGATGAAAAGGATATCCTTTTCATCATAATCCGGCCACATGGAATCGTCCGGCATCAGAATGGCAAATTCCGCACGAACGACTGAAGGCAATTCGATCCTTTCTATGGGCACCGGATTCCGATAATCGTTGATGAATTCGTCGCATTCGTACAGAGGGACCTTCCTGGGTTTTTTCTTCTGCATTTCAAGCAGCAGATGTTCAGGAAGCATCGGGCGTCTCTGTCTACATCTTTCCAAAAAAACCGACGACCTTTCCTATGATGATAAATTGTATTTCAGTATTCAGATGCATGGGTGGATATTTTGCCGTCTGGCTGTACAAAGTGATTTTTCCATCGTCATCCTCATAATAATACTTGCAGAAAACCTTCCCGTCAACTATTGCCACAACCGGATCCCCATTTTTAATGCATGCCGATTTATCGACGAGCACCTGATCCCCGTCGTAAATCCTCGGTTCCATGGAATTACCCCGTATCGTAACCCACATATCCCCGATCGAATTCTGAGGTCGCGACATATAGCCGACAGGTTGCTCGAGTGGTTCGGCTCCAACTCCCGCGGCGGCCGATTCAAACATGGGAATGAACTGAGACGGACTGGTGTTTTTTAGTTCAGCGTTACCGGATGAAATCCTGAGGCTTTTCTGCGCATCACTGAGCTTTGGATTGTCGATCGTCCCCATCAGATAATCAATGGAGACGTTCAGTAACTTTGAAATCTCAGAGAGTACGGTATCTCTCGGGAACCGTTTGCCCTGTTCATACATGGTGATGCTGGTCTTGCTGACCTTTAATTTGAGTGATAGTTCTTCCTGCGTATATCCACTTTTAATCCGTTCTGCCTTTAACCGTCTTCCGAAAATGATCTTATCCATGTGTTAATTATACCACTATAAGTAATGAAATTCAAATGATCCAAGGAATAAATGCCACTAAAAGTGAACCTATCACTTGACAAAGGTTACTTTAAGTAATATAATTAATCTATAAAGAAGGTTTTTGATCATGAAAAGTTACTCATTGAAAAAACAGGTGATGGTTTTAAAGAAACAGGAGGTAATGTATTGAATCTTGTGGAGGAAAGAAGGCAGCATAATTCAGAAGAACCGTATAGCGAAGAAGACAGCAGAGTATTTATTATCCGGATTTTGCAGAAATATAAAACGGCAAAGAGTAAAGTGCTGAATAAAAGAATTCATCTGATCTGGAAAGAGGGAGTCATTGACTGGGCAGAAGTGAACAAGTCTGTTTACCGAAGAGATCCTGAAATTGAAAGGGAAATCAAAAGAGAGTTGTCAAAAATCAACAGCCAGATCAATTTTGATGCAACTCAGATACAGAGTGTCACCGAGCAGTATAATGCGGGCTTATTGTGTCAGCTCGTGGAATTCTGGCTGAGTGAACTGTCACCGAAAGAGGCGGAAGTCATTTTCAGAGCCTATATCGATCATGATTACGAAAAAAAATACGGCTATTACCGGGGACTGAGTGAACGGGAAATAGCTGAAAGACTGTCTGTAAACCCGACAACCATCATGAGAATAAAAAAAAGAGCCATGAAAAAAATAAATTCTATCATTAATAGTTGACACTGCATGAGATATATGATACAATAAAGTACAGTCATAAATCTAAAAAGTCGGAGCGATCCGATTTTTTATTTTATATACATAAGCTCTTCTAATCGTAGGGGCAATTCACGAATTGTCCCTGTAACGCATACAATACTATTTAGAATTTGCCGAATAACTCGAATAATCACAAAAAAGCTGTCTTTTGAAAGACAGCTTTTTTGTTGCAAATTTCCCGGAGGTGACAGACTGAATTTTAAAAATGAAGAAGGAAAAGCCGGACTGACTATTCAGAAGAAGACAAACAACAGACAAACAATAAAAGTTTGTACAAATCAAGACATTAAATTAAAAGGAGAATGAAAAAATGGCAGATGCAGTAAGAAACAAAAGAGATGGAAGATTAAAGGTTATTGATGGCACGGCAACCACACCGGTTGAAACGGAAATTCTTTTCGCAGAGGGAGATTTTACCTACACCGATCCAGAGCAGAATGAACCGATTGTGATTAAAAACAGAAAGGGAGGCTTGGACCATGTCAAGGCAGCCGATGAATTTGCCGGATGGGGCAAGGTGAACTTTTCACTGAAATACGTCAGCAACGCAATCAAAGAAAACATGTGTAACCCGGCAGTCTCCTCAGCGGTAAGCACCGATGGGATTCCGTCAAGGTACAAGTGTGTCAACGTCGAATACAAAATCCTTGACGAGGACGGCACAACGGTAGTCGAAACACACAAGCTTTACAATGTCTGGTTCGACAAGGCAAAGACAAAGTTTACGGAAGGCGATGAATACTCCAAACTTGAAGCGGAAGGCGTCATCTTCGGAAAAGACAATTCCGGTACCAGAGTCTTTTCTGAAGTGGCCTAATAATCAACTGTATAAAGACAGATCGTGATATGACAGATGAATAAGAATAATCAGAGGGCTGACAAGCCCTCTTTTTTTGAGGTGATTTTATGAGAAGTTACACGAAAAAGGAAAGTGAGATCAGGATTATTCCAGAGGAGAAAGGGGTTACCTCTGGATTTAATATTGTGAATGCAAAGGCGTTGACGGATGAGAGTGCTGAGATTGAAATTGCTGGAATAACCTTTATAAATGAACTATCGGATACAGGGTTAAATGGTATGGAGACAGAAAAAGAGCGTTGGAAATCATTAATAGGTGTTACGGGAGGATGGTACAATTTTGGAATATCTGAAGTAATAGAGAATATTCAAGTTATGAAATCAAATGACACTTCTGGTGGTGGTTTAGCGTATAGAACTAAAGATTTTTTACCACATGTATATTATGCATCCATTTATTCTAAGGTTGAAGAGGTTGCTTTTCATACTGAAAGCGAAGCAGGTCAATTATGCGCGAAATCCAGCTCTAGTAATACAATAAATTCTGTTAATCCAATTGTAAAAGGAATTTGGGAAAGAATATCAATTCTTGTTGATGCTACAAGTTATGAATCTATATTTTTTCAGATAAGGAGTGGCAAACCATTAAATTCTGGGGAGTATGTACAGAGTGCTTACCGTAGTTTTCAAATAATTGATTTAACCATTATGGGGATAATCCCTCCTCCTATTTTTCATTATTTAAAGAATAAATATTCAATAGCATGCAATAAGTGGGACCAATTAACAAAAGAAATTTTAGATGAAATCATTCCAGATTATATAAAGTCCATTCAAACAACTGGTTATAAATTGATAGATGAATTAATTGTTGGAATTTCAAACAAACAAAAAAATATTTTAAATTTAGAGAATTTTCCAGCCTTTAATGTGAAATATGCAGAAGGGACTATTTCAGGAGCAAATGGTGATTTTTGGGTTAATGGAACAGGTCTATGGAGAGATAATGGAGTTGAATGTTATTATAATGATTTAGGAGAGGTAATAAGAAAAGGGCAAAGAATGTGGTCTGTTCCTATAAATGTAAAAAGAAATACAGATTATACGCTTTCTGCAAAACAGAAAGTAATAGGCTCTAGAGGGCATTATACAGTTAATATATATAAAAACTTGATACACTCAGATATTTTAAATTCAGATAAGTTAACTCATCGTTTTACAAATGGAATTTGTGAATGGCATTTTAATTCGGGTGATACTGATAGAATAACAATATATATTGATTTTTATAATTCACATGGATTTCTGTATGATTTTCAACTTGAAGAAGGAATAATTGCCACTTTATATAAGCAACCTTATAAATATTCAAATCATATATCAGAATTATGGTCTTGGAATGGATGTTCTGATACAAATAAAAATAAAAATTTTAAGAGAGTAATACTAAATGAAGCAATACTAGCAGATGGTTCCATTGATTGGTCATGGTACAAAGGTATTAGTGTTGATTGTATTGTTTGGAATATTCAGAAGGAATCTCCTCACTACGCTGAAAATTTAGTTTTAAAAACTGGTAATGAAGTATCTACAGGTTGGTTGGAATGTGATAATATCATGGTTGTTTTTAATAATATAGGTTCAGAAGTAAACAATACAATCGAAACCTATACACATAAACCAGCTCTTGAATTTGTATCAACAGATAAACAGTATGTCGATACACTGTATGGAAATGGAATTAATCCTTTTACTAATAAGCTTGAAATAAAAATAAAATGTAGACCAACAATGTTTGGAAAGTGGATATTATTTGGTTCTCAAACAACAAATAATCGAATTTATATAGGCTCAGAGTTTGGAAATTTGTGGAGCTTTGGGATACAAAATAGACCTTGGCAAAATTCTGAAAATTTACCTGTAATTTTGAATAAAATTGTAGATATTAAAATTTTGTTTGATTCGGGTATAGCTCAATTGTTTGTTGATGAAGTATTAGCCTCAACTATGGCATACACTTCTTTCACTACAGGTGAGAATTTCTTTTTAGGAACACATAATGATACGGGAACGCCTTCCTATTATTTTAATGGGGAAATTTATAGTTATGAACTATATCTAAATGATACTCTCAAGCAAAACTTAAATTTTATAGAAGGCACAGGAAACACCCTCATAGACCATTCAGGCAATGAAAATCACGGAACAATCCACGGGGCAACCTGGACAAAGGGACTTGTTTCAAAACTTTCAGAGGTCAAGGAACTTCCAAAAACTCCAAAAAAAATGATTTTGTCTAAAGGCCACAACAACATCATCTGTGATAGTGCTTTTATCTCAATAACGCATACAAAGGAATCGGATACGTCCGAACTTCTCGGTTTTGCTGAAGGATTTAAGGCGACGGACAGTAAGAACTACTACGAATATCAGCCGGTGAGTTTTAAAACCAAAAAGCGAATCGAAACTTCAAGAGGATACAAGATCACTATTGATGATCTGTATCTGGATGCTTCTTGGGACAAGCGGTTTGAAGAGGGGAGCTTTACGATTGAAGTGAAGGATATCAACGAAGATGAAGATAAAACGATTATCACGAAGTATCATGGCTGTCAGATTGATTCTCTTTCCAGAGACGAGGGGGAGTATATCAAGAGAGGGGTTGAGATTACCGCCCAGTCCAAAGAGGTGATAGAAGAATGATTCGGGTTGATCAAATGGATCTCACTGAAAACTGTGAAGGGTATGACGTTACGCAGAAAACGACTTCGGGGAGATGGAAGCGGAATGCCCTGACGGGGAAACTGTACAGGGAGACAGAAGGAATAGACGGGGCCGTGATCCGATTACATGTGATAGAGGTGGTACTGGATAAGGAGCAGAGGGATTACTTTTTTGACAGATATATCAAGAGAGAAGCCCTGACTTTTACCAGTGAAATTTGTGAGCAGAAAAAGTGTTTCATCGTTGAGGATGAGCTGCGTTTGAATAAGATTGCCGGAATAGAAGCCTGGAAAGGCACCATTGCCTTTGAAGAAATTGAAAAAATAAATTAAGGAGTGAAAAATATGTTATTCAGTAAAAATGATAAGAACAAATTTAATTTGAGCAAGGAAATTTCTATGAAAGTCGGAGAAGAGGAATTAAAATTCAGGATCAAACCCCTCCCGGTCAATTTTCAGGATACGATTGCAGAGGAACTGCCTTACCCGGATATGCCAAAGGTCTTTAACAAGGCAAAGAAGCAGTTTGAGCACCGGGAAACCCCACAGTGGGAAACGGATCGAAAGAAGATCGATTCGCTCAGGACTTATGCGGTGTTTGTATTGGGGGTAGAGGATGAGATAGAAGGAACGGATCTGAAAGACAAGATAGAAACACTGCTCGACACTGGTTTACCGATTGGATACTTCATTGAAGCCGTTAAGGAAATTCAGACACTGTCAGGAATAACTGATAGTGAGTTTCAAAGCGGCCTGTGAGTTATTCGGAGGAGACGAGGCAATAGAATCGGAGGAGATGCCATTGAAATATATTCTGTACGATATGGCTGCAGAATACTGGCATGTCCCAAACGTTGAGGAAGTCATCCGGAATATGAGCAAGAAACAGCTTTTGTTCTGGATCGCTTACCGGGAACAGCGTGTGAGGATAGAGAAGAAAAAAATCAAAGCTATGAATTGAAGTGAAAGAATGGATTTGGGAGTGTCAGCGTTATATGAACCCTCCCCACCGTCTACGACGGTTCCCCCCTCCCGAGAGGGGATTTTTTGTACACGAAAGAAATTAGGTGAGGGATAAAAAAATTTATGTTCAATTCATACAATAAGTGAGGTGAAATATGAATGAGTGATTTAACAGCCCTTATGGAGAGGGTGGAATCAATAGATGGAAATGTGAGTGAGATTGTAGGGATTATGAAAAAGACAGATGGTGTTTCTAGTCCAACAGTAACTATGGATTTTACGAAAATGGGAGAGACAACAACGTGTTATGAAACAACTTCAGATATTCCTTTCTCTTTAAACATTTTCGAGGATTTGCCGCAGCAGCTTGTTGTGACAGATCCTTTGCGAGTACAGGCAGAGAGTTTTGGTTCAGAACTGGGGAGTATTGTTTTTGAAGGATTTAAAACAAATTTCAATGTGGAAAAAATTGGTATGATTTTGGAAAAGATTCCAATAGGAATTCCGTTCAATTTTGAGTATGATGGAACAAATGGAATGAATACTTCAGTAGGTTTTTTAGATAATGAAGCGTTTATGAATTCAGAAGTTATAAATGAAGAAAATGAGTTTCAAAATAATTTGATTTCTGGATTAGCAGGGATAGTTTCAGCTATAGTTACTTTTAATCCGGCTAATTTCTTTACAGGGTATCAAATAACTTCTGATGCATTAGAATTAAAAAATGATGCAAAAGAATATGATACGCTATATCATTATGACAAATTGGAAGAGAAATTTGAACTTTTGACGGGAACAATTCTTAACAGTATTTCAGATGGAATTGTTCCATCTGAGAAACAATTAATAAATGACTCTTTAAAGAAGACAAAAACTGGATTATCGAATTTATTACTACAAGATGATTGGGAGCAGGTCTTAAGTGCTGATGAGGCGAATGTTCTTGAAATGACGAAGAAAGCAATTTTTCTTCTTGAAAATGAATTAAGTAAAAAATCCGATTCAATGGATTTAACAAATGTAGCAAATATACTTGCTTTTACGGAACTACCAGGTTATCAGAATATAATGAAAATTGCTACAACAGATAATCAATTTTTGCCTGAGGATAAAAAGGCTTCTGATGTACTTCCATTTCCTGAGATGGTTGATTTTTCAATTCAGCAAATAAAACTACAGGAATATTTGGCAGATCATATTAGTAAACTCCCGGTGGCTGAAAAAAACGATAAGCAAAATGGAGTTGATTCAGCATTTTTAAGTTCGATTTTTGAGCCTTATCTTAAAAGAGACTACGAGGTAATAAAAATTCTTGAACAAAATCTATCAAGTTATACTGAAAAATTATCTTTACTAGTTGAACAGATAAACGATAGAATGACAATTTCTGCAACTCTCAACAATGAGCAGACGGAACATTCAACTTCAAGCTCCCGTAGAACGAGAAGACTGAGAAGCAGAGGATCTGATTCGGAGGTTGTTGACAATAATCCCGTGTCATTTGTGTATTCACGGACTAATTCTCTGAATAGTGCGGTTGAAAGGGTTCAGAGAGGTACAAACAGAGCGATTCTAACGGATACAAGCAGTTCACAAAGCAGCAGCTCACAGATAACGGCTTCAACTGAGATAGATGGACAGATGAATGTTTTCTCAGAAGGGCTTGAAAGTGTAACGGGTTCGTTGAATAATTTTATGTCCAAATTGGTAACTTCTGCGGCAGGTCTTCTGGAGACTTTGAATCCTGTCAACATTCTCTCCGGCTGGATTGGCGCTTTGAATTCGGGACTTCAAGGGCTCATTTCAGCCATTAATCCAATCAGCGCCATTTTCAAGGGAATCAATAAGGCACTGGCTCCGGTTCTGACAAGACTGATGAAACCGCTGGAGCATCTGGGTTTTATCATAGGGAAAGCTTTGATTCCGGTTGTAGAAGCTTTGATCCCAGTCTTTACAGGATTAGCTTATTTTGTAGCCAATATTTGGAATGCAATTGCAACGGTTCTCAATATGGTCCTGGGTATTTTTGGTGTTCAAATTAAAACGATCAATTTTGATAAATCCTATGAAGAGGAGCAGAGTCAAACGCTTTCGGATATGACAAACACGGCGGGATATCATCAGCCCATTCAGAATACATTTAACACGACGTTTACCGGAAACACGGTTTTGGATACGGATGATGAGGCGATGGGAAAGTTTGCCGAAAAATTCCTTCAGTATGTCAGAGAACATGATATTGAGGTGGTTACATGATAAAAATTTACGGACTCACCAACAGGCTCACCCTTACACCGGATAAGTATGAAGAGGATACGGATGTGAAGGTGATAGAAAATGAATCCTATACGGGTGTGATCTACAGGGAAATTAAAAAGGTAAGGAAAAGGTTTAATCTGAATGCGGTAATTGATGAAGAGGAAAAAGCAGTCCTGGAAGCGCTTGAAGCGGAAGGGACTGTTTCTTTTGTAGATATGCTGAATAAGGCGTATACCGGCTATATTCAGAATCTGAAGTTTCAGCGAATAGCAGGGGTTGAAGCGTATACCGCCTCCTTTATGTTCAGAGGGTGGTTGGATGACGATTAAGGTAAACGATAAGGATATTTCTGCTTATTTTCTGGATGGCCGAATAAAATTTGACAGACCTGAAGGGGCAATAGGGCATTCGGAAGCCGTTCTGGATTTTTACGGAGATGAAGCCGTTGACGTATCAAGGGGCGAGACGGTTGAAATTACAACAGCGAACAACACGTTGTATTTCATCGTTGAAAAGATCACAGAGACGAAAGACAGCAGTAAAATAAGAATTGTGGCAAGGGATGCCATCTATTTCAAGAAGGATATGCCCCTG
>ERZ795057.968-NODE-968-length-26928-cov-10.496149_pt1 | contig 26928 bp, 16 predicted proteins | sample MGYA00375141_ERZ795057 | MGnify/ENA primary metagenome ERZ795057 (study PRJEB30186, sample SAMN05720163) | activated sludge metagenome | isolation source: Anaerobic digester | place: Hong Kong | collected 2015-01-26 ...
CAGTCTTACCTTTGCCTACAACTGACCATTGCAGGCACCAGCAAAAAAGCGCAGCTCAGACCTGCGCTTTTTTCCCAAAAATCAATCAGTTTTATCATCAGTGACTTTTACGTTATGAAGGATGCACAGAGAAACTCCTTTGGCAGTTTCAGTCAAATAACGTAAGTTTGAATCCTCAAAACGTACACCCATGAAAAGAATAAAAAGCATCTGTTTGTCTGCATTGCTGCTGACGTTGTCACTCCTTTCAATCCTTCCGTCCGCTGCATTTGCCCAGGGCGATCTGCTGATTACGCCCCGCCGGGTGGTATTTGAAGGAAGCAAGCAATCGCAGGAGCTGACCCTTGCCAACACCGGCAGGGATACCGCCAGGTATAATGTATCCTTTGTGCAGTACCGGATGAATGAGAACGGATCTTTCGAGCAGATTGAGGAACCGGATTCCGGACAATACTTTGCCGATAAATACCTGCGCTTCTTTCCCAGATCGGTCACCCTGGCTCCGGGAGAATCACAGGTAGTAAGGATGCAGTTCCGGCGCATGCCGGACATGGAGCCGGTTGAATACCGCTCACATGTCTATTTCAGAGCGGTACCCAAAGAAACCGCGCTGGGCGAAGAACCGCAGCAGGACAGTACTTCCATAGGCATCCGGCTGATCCCGATATTCGGGATTACCATTCCTGTTATCATCCGTCCGGCAGAACTTTCGGCAACTACCGAACTAAGGGAAATTATTCTGGATACAAAATCTGATACAATCCCTTATTTATCGGTTACTTTTCACCGTTCCGGCGATAAATCTGTCTACGGAGACCTTACCGTCAGTTGGATTCCTGATAAGGGACCGGCTGTTGAAGTCGGGATTGTCAGGGGCATAGCCGTGTACACTCCCAACAAGGTTCGCCGGTTTAGAATGCAACTGCTTAAGAACGAAGAAATTGATTACACCAAAGGCAAGCTGCTGGTACGCTACCAATCGCCGGGCGACCTGAAACCGGAGGTGTATGCAACGCGGGAGATATCCCTGCAATAGCATAAATGCGACCGGGATACCGGCACATTAACACCAGATTGATCTATGGGAATTGCGAAAAGAGCCGAGAAACTGAACATCAACTGCCAAAAACCCGGCCATGTTAATGCACGGCACCACAATTCTTCAGAGAAAAGCGTTACTTACAAGAATTGGTTTTCTATCATTACGGGCAGCATCAGGATATCCTTCACGCTCTTTTACCTGCTGTCCCTGCTTCTCTTTTTGTCCCATTCCCGGAATATTTACGCACAACCACAGTCGCAGACTTTTACATCCAGTGGCAATTTTACTGTTCCGGCAGGGGTTACTCAGGTGACCATCGAGTGCTGGGGTGGCGGCGGCGGTGGCGGCCGGGCCCGCGGCAATCCGGCCACTGGCGGAGGCGGCGCCGGCGGGAGCTATGTCAGGAGCACCCTGAATGTCGGTCCCGGAGACAGCTATCAAGTTAGTGTTGGGTCCGGCGGATCAGGGGGTAACGGCACAGGGACAACAACACAACATGGCCGTGACGGAGGCGACAGCTGGTTCGGATCGGCTTCAACAATCATCGCCAAAGGCGGCGCCGGCGGGCAAAGTGCCGGAAATGTCAATAATTCAAACGGGCTCCCTGGAGTTGGCTCTTCCATTGGTTGCATTGGCGATATTGTCTATGCCGGAGGAAGTGGTTCACAGGGGGACTATACCAGTGGAAGCGGTTACAGCGGCGCCGGTGGCGGCGGCGCGGGATCAACCGGCCCGGGAGGCAATGCCATCAACGGGTCGGGCGGCACCGGCACATCCCTGAATGGCGGCAATGGCGCCAACGGTGTCGGGAACAACAGTGTCGGCTCAGCCGGCAGCACTTATGGCGGAGGTGGATCAGGTGGAAAAGCCAATACCAGTAGTGACCGCAACGGCGGCAGCGGTGCAAACGGACTGGTGCTGGTAAGCTGGACGCTACCCCCTTCACTGATTTCATCTTCATCAGGTATCGACTTTGGATTTATCCCTGCCGGAACCGTTTCTTCTGCAATATCTTATTCTATCAGCAGTCCCTACCTGATTGGCGCGCCGGGTAATATTTCCGTTACAGCACCTTCAGGTTTCGAAATTTCCCTTTCATCTTCTTCCGGCTTCGGATCTTCCCTGAACATTCCTTTCACTGGCAGTATACTGGAATCCACGACCATTTACGTCAGGTTTGCCCCGACAATATCCAACACGGTTTATAACGGATCCATCAGCCATTCGGGAGGAGGTGCCAGCCTGGAATTGGCCGTTACGGGAAGCACCATTCCTGCGTATTGCACCCCCACCTATTCCATAGGAACCAACGACGGAGATTATATTTCACTCGTTCAACTGGGCAGCATCAACAATGCTACCGGCCGCCTCGCAGCGCCATACTATTTTTATTACAGCAATTTATCCACCGACCTTACGGCTGGCGCTTCGTACACCATAACTTTAAGTGCGGGGACCTATCCCTCAGCCAATAACATTACGGTCTGGATAGATTACAACCAGGACGGTGTTTTTGAAGAATCTGAAAAACTGGGCAATGTAACCCTGGGGGCCGCCCCGGCCACGGGAACCATCAATTTCACAATACCTGCAGGAGCAGTCAGCGGCACTACCCGCATGCGGGTGCGCGAGGTCTGGAACACTTCTAACCAGGACCCCTGCACAGGTTATTCATACGGAGAAGCAGAAGATTACAATGTAAATATCCTTGCATGTGACCTTTCCGTATCTGCAATCGCTACGGAGACCTGCCTGGGTTCACCTTCCGGAACCGGCACCATTACTGCCGAAGGCATCGACGGGACACCTCCGTACATGTACAGCCTCAACGGAGGTGCTTACCAATCATCAAATATTTTTACAGGATTGGCTGCAGGTTCTTATGTGGTTACAGTAAAGGATTTTAATAATTGCGAAGCTTCAACCACCGTCTCTGTAAGTGATCCGTCAATTTCGGGCGACGATCAGACTATTGCCGGTACAGATGCCTGGAAAGGACACCTTTATGACGGGACGAATTTCAACAGTTATATGGGTCATTTTGATGAAGCAGAACTGTTTGACCAGAATTTCGGAGGAAACCAAAATTGCTTCGAAGTCATTTCCGGCGCAACGACCCGATCAGTTTACACCGAAACCTTCTCGGTGCGTTACCGGATGAATTCCACCGGAAAAGGGCTCTATATTGCCGATTTTGGTTCGGACGACGGAAGCCGCCTGTTTGTGGACGGCCAGGAGGTTTATGACGACTGGAGTGACCATTCCTTCCGCTCACGCCCCCGGGTGCTGTTCAGTTTGAGCGGCAGCAGCAATCTGGCTTATGAATTTTACGAAAACGGCGGCGCCAACCGCGTGGTCTTCCAGAATCTCACCCAATTAATAGAAAACAGCCTGACTGTCAACACGGAACAAACTCTCTGCACCGGAGAGACGGGCGCTGCCATCAGCGGTGATGCATTCGGAGCCCTGCCCTCAGGCATTTCACTTTCGGGCACCGGTTATCAATGGACCTACAGCACATCGCCCGAAGGAGCACGCACGGCCATCACCGGCGCCACTGCGGCCAACTATGCGCCTAACACAGCGACAGCTCCTTTCAATGTGCCGGGAACTTATTATATTTATCGCAATGCCAGCCTGAGGAGTACCAACAATGTATCACCCAACCCTTACATTGCGGTCAACGAATCCAATGCGGCCGTCATCACCGTGGGAGTACCTCCTGAAATCACTGTACAACCGGAGGATCAAACGGTTTGTCAGGGCGATCCGGCCGTTTTTGAAGTCACTGCTTCCGGAGCCGGACTTTCATACCAGTGGTACACCGGCAACGGATCCTCTTGGTGGCCGCTGAATGAAGGCGGAAATTACGCCGGCACCAATACTGCCTCGCTCACCATCAGCAATACCGACACCTGGATGAGCGAACAGCAATTCCGCGTAGTGGTAAGCCGAAGCGCAGGCTGCCAGACTACTTCCGATGCAGCCACCCTGACGGTGAATGCCTCTCCTTCCATATGGAATCAACCACAGAGCCAAACCCTGTGCGAAAACGGTAACACCTTCTTCGATGTCAATTCTTCCGGAACGGCATTTCAATGGCAGGTCAATGCCGGAGGTGCCGGGTGGACAGATGTTACGGATGAGCCGCCATATTCAGGATCAAATACCCGGACCCTTCAACTGACAAATACCCCGGCCCTCCTTTCGGGCAATATTTACCGGGTAATCGTATCTACCGGGAGCTGTTCAGTCGTTTCTGAGGAAGTGTCCCTCACGGTAAATTCATTACCTGTGATTGTTGATCATCCTCAGCCGGCCGTATCCTGCGTCAACGGTGATGCCATATTTGAAGTCACCGCCTCAGGAGAAGAACTAACCTACCAATGGCAGACATTCGGAGGCAGTTGGTACGATATCAGTGATGGAGGGATGTATGCCGGCACATCTACCAATCAGTTGACTGTGATGAATACCCAGATGTGGCAGGATGGCTATCGTTTCAGGGTTTTGGTTAGTTCAGCTTCCGTATGCACTGCGGTAAGCGATGAAGCCGGTCTTACGGTTACCAGCCAGCCCGACATTTCCATTATATATCCGGGAACCCCTTACTGTAACGGCATTACGAATCCGCAACCTGTGGTCATCAACGGCCCAATGGGGGGAATCTTCTCTGCCATACCCGCAGGTCTTGCGCTGGATGCCGTTACCGGTGACATCACCCCATCGGCAAGTGCACCAGGCTCTTATACCGTAACATATTTCTACGCGGGTTGCGGCGGACTGACCGCCACCACCACGGTTGAAATCACTGAAGGTTTACCTGCTGCTGTGAGCATCACTGCCGATCCGAACCCCTTCTGTCAGGGCGCTGCCGTAACATTTACCGCCACCCCGTCAAACGGCGGACAAAACCCCGTTTATCAGTGGAAACGTAACGGCATCAATGCCGGACAAAACAACCCGGTCTGGATTCTTGAAAATCCGCAAGCCGGCGATGTCGTTTACTGTGAGATGATATCCGATGATCCATGTTCCGGTGGAAATGTGGTCACTTCAAACACCCTTGTATTGTCAGCTGCTGCTGCCCTCAGCAACAACAGCCTGAATATTGAATACGGCAATCATGGATCGGTATGCGCCACAGCCAATGAAAACTCAAGCGCCAACATGAGTGCTCCGGCGGGAACTGTTATCGTGCATATTGAATTTGCCAGCTATGGCACACCAAACGGCAGCTGCAACAACTTTACCTATGGCAGTTGCCATGCAAATACCAGTTTTAGCGTTGCCGAGACCTACCTCCTGGGCAACAACAGCGCCGTAATTCCCGCGACCAACGGCGTTTTCGGTGATCCCTGCGTCGGAACTTACAAAAGACTTTACATCCAGGCGATCTACGGAGAACCCATCTGTACCGGGTCCACGCCCGGCCAGATCAGCGGATCCATGCCTGCCGGCGGCGATGGAAACTACACCTATCTCTGGGAAAGCAGCACCACGGGACCATTGACCGGATTCGCCCCTGCCCCCGGGATCAACGACCAGCAACATTATACCCCCGAACCACTGAGTGCCACAACCTGGTTCCGGCGCACCGTCTATTCTGCCGGATGTTCAGATATTTCAAGGGTGATGCTGATTCCCGTTTCGGGACAAAATACCTGGACGGGAGATACAGACACCGACTGGAACAATCCGGGAAACTGGAGTTGCTATATTCCCAACCTGACCACCGATGTCACACTGAGCAGCGGACTATCGAATTATCCGGTTCTTTCCGCGGGCAGCCCGGGCATGGTCAGAAACCTGACCATTGAATCCGGCGCTTCACTGACTGTTTCCGGAAATACGATGCAGATTGCCGGAGCAATCAGCAATAACGGGACTTTTGATGCCACAGCAGGGAGCATCGACATGAAAGGGAGTGTGCTGCAGGTAATTCCTCCGTCCACCTTCCTGATCAATACCATCAAAGATCTGATCATCAGCAACAGTCAGGGAGTATCCCTGACAGGCGAACTGAACATACTGGGCTATGTAAAAGCCGCGGAGGGCGACCTTAACGCGGACGGCCACCTGACCCTGATCTCCTCCGAAACACAAACCGCCCTGATTGACGGAAGCGGAAATGGCGAAGTTACCGGCGAGGTGCACATGCAGAGATACCTCTCATCCGCTTTCGGATATAAATATGTGGGTTCTCCATTTTCGGATGCAACGGTAGCAGGGTTCGGCGAAGAGACCGACCTGGGCGCATCCTTTGCTGAATTTTACCGTTACGATGAAGACCGTGAGTCAACAGGCTGGGTTGCTTATACCGATCCGGCGGCTCCTCTTTCTCCCATGTCCGGCTACGCAGCCAATACAGGCTCAACGCCAGCCCCGATGCTGATGAGCCTGACAGGCCGGGTGAACAACGGAGTGCTGACGCCGGTCGCCCTTTACAATCATGACAAAACATACACCAGAGGTTTCAATCTGGTCGGGAACCCCTACCCTTCGCCCATCAACTGGGATGCTGCTGAAGGATGGGTGCGTTCAAATATTGATGATGCCGTTTATTTCTTTGATGCAGGCGGCGCCGACCGTTATACAGGGACCTACAGCACCTACATCAACGGCATATCAAGCGATGGTTCGGCCGGGCCAGTGATAGCTTCCATGCAGGGATTCTTTGTGCATGTGAGTGACGGCGCTTATCCGGTGGAAGGTCAGTTTGGCATGGATAACCGGGTAAGGGTGAATAACCTGTCTGCGGCATATCATAAAAACACTGAAACCGGGTACCGGCCCCTGATCAGGCTGAGTGCAGCCTATGAATCGTCGGAGGAAAATATCGACCACCTTGCCGTGTATTTTGTTGAAAATGCAACATCCGGGTTTGATTCCGGCCTTGACGCCATCAAACTCGAAAACACAGACCCCGAAGTACCCAATTTTTATTCAATTACAGAATGCGGACGAAGACTCTCCATCGGCGCCTGGCCACTCTCGCAGGCGCATGAGATTCCCCTGGGGATTAAAACGGAGAAGCAGGGAATGCTTACCTTTAGCCTGATTTCGGAAGAGAACCTGCCGCAGGGAAAACGGGTGTATTTAAAAGACAAGGCAAACGGCACGGTTCAGGACCTTAAACTGAAGTCCGCCTATAAAACCAGCCTGGCGGCGGGTGAAGTGAATGAGCGGTTTACGCTGTTAATCAGTGATTATGACCTTTCGCAGGAAACCTTCGGCAGTGGCAGTGCGGATGCGGTGGTCAGGGACGGATTGATTTATGCGGTTGTAAGGCTCAGGGACGAGCAGGTTGTAGTTAAGCTGCACAATATGGCCGGTCAGCAGCTTACGGAGCTTACCCTTTACGGAGAAGGCGAGCACAGGCTGGGGCAGGCACCCGCTCCGGGCGTTTACATCATAAGTGTATTCACCGGTATGGGAACCATTTCTAAAAAGATTCTGGTACAATGATAAACACGCAGATAAGAACCATTTATAAGATATCCATTCAACTGCTGTTAATGATGCTGCTGGCTTTCACCGCCAGGGGGCAGGAAGATCCGCCCCGTCCGATGAAGGTTTCAACTTACCAGCACCTGAGTTTTGGCGCATTCATCAACGGCAGCAGCGGAGGGACCATTACCATCGATCCGGGGGGCTCACGCAACATCACCGGAGATATTATCCCCATCTATCATGGATATCAGTACCATCCGGCAATTTTTGAAGTGGAAGCCAACGCAGGTGTGGTCATCAGCATATTAAACGGCCCCGACATTACCCTTACCGGCAGCAATGGCGGCAGCATGCAGCTGCACCTCGGACAAAGCCTGCCCGTTTCGCCCTTTATCAATTCCACTCATCCGCCTTTCAAAACACAAATCATGGTAGGCGGCACGCTGATGGTGGGAAATTTCCTGGCAAACCCTCCCGGGGATTACACCGGGCAGTTCTTTATTACCTTTATTCAGGAATAATCACGATAGGCTGATCCGGCAATGACACTACCCCGCAACAGCACAAATACCCGACCCCGGCCGGTCTTATGGAAAAGGGCGGCGGTTGCGCTGATGCTGACCTTTGTAACCATATTCAATGCCATGGCGCAGGAAGAGCCTGAATACGATGAGATCGGAATTTTTCTGATGATTCAGGGGATAGGCGGGTTTGAAATGGATGCCATTTACATGAATGACAAGCTATATCTTCCGGTTGGCGGGCTTTTCGGTTTTCTGAAAATTAACCACGAGCTATCAAAAAATTATGATTCGGTGAGCGGCTTTTTCCTGAATGAGCAGAACCGGTATCTTATTTCCTATACAGGACAAACCGCAACCGTTGGCAACGAAAAATACCCGCTTGACAAAACAAACCTTTTAAGGACAGCTGACGGGCTGTACATGCGAACCGATGTCTTCGGAAAGATTTTCGGCCTTAACCTGAATTTTAATTTCAGGTCATTGTCCATAGAACTGAAGACACACCATGAATTGCCCATCATCAAGGAACTGAGACTGGCCACGATGCGTAAAAACGTAAACCGCCTGAAAGGGGAAGTTACCGTGGACACCACCCTCAAAAGACAATATCATCCGGCAAGGGGAGGAATGGTTGACTGGTCAGTGATCTCGTCGCAGATCGAAGGAGGCAGAAGCGATACCCGGGCCAGCCTGGGCATGGGCGCTGAACTGCTGGGCGGCGAAACCAATATCATACTCAACTACTCCAGCCGCACAGGATTCGAAGAGCGGCAGCAACAATACAGATGGCGCTGGGCCAATAATGATGCCCGGGCCGTAAGGCAAATAACGGCCGGAAAGATACAACCCCGTTCTATCTCCTCTATTTACGCTCCGGTGATTGGCGTTTCGGCGACCAATACCCCCACCACTTTCAGAAAATCATTCGGCAGCTACCTGCTGAGCGACTATACTGAACCCGGATGGACGGTTGAACTGTTTATCAACAATGTGATCGTTGATTTTACCACGGCCGATGCTTCGGGATTTTTCAGTTTTGAAGTTCCGCTGGTTTACGGCATTTCCGAGATTATCCTGAAGTTTTACGGACCATGGGGAGAAGAAAGAATCCGGGAACAAACCCTGAATATCCCCTATAACTTTCTTCCCAAAGGTACACTTGAGTATAACGTCAGCAGCGGTATCGTCAGGGACACAACCAATGCGCTTTATACCCGTACCGAAGCGGGGGTCGGAGTTCACCGGAATTTAACGGTTGGCGGGGGTATTGAGTACCTTTCTTCCGTCAGGAGCGGCAGTTCCATCCCGTTCCTGAATACTTCATTACGCTTCCTGAAAAATTTTATGTTTACCGGAGAATATGCCCATGGAGTCAGAACCCGCGGCCTGCTGAATTACCGCCTGCCTTCCAGTCTGATTATGGAACTGGATTACACCCGCTATGCGCCCGGTCAGCAAGCCATCAGCTTCAATTACCTTGAGGAGCGGAAAGCAAGCCTTTCCATGCCGGTCAGGCTGGGAACCTTCCGTAGTTTTGCCAGGGTAGGATTCAGGCAGAATGTGTTGGAACAGCTTACCTTTTCATCTGCCGAAGCAATGTTATCCTCCTATTTCGGGAATGTAAGTGCGAATGTCTCCGGATTCGCAACCTGGATCACCAAAGGCAGTCCTTACATTTACTCCAATATTTCACTTGGATTAAGGATGGGGCGCAACACCAACTTCAGGCCCCAGGCCCAGCTTGACATTACAAATAAAAAGCTTGTTTCGTTAAAAGCAGAACTGGAACATACTTTCTCACAAAAAGCCCATCTCTCACTTATTTATGAAGAGAATCTCCGCTCGGTTTACCGGAGTGTGGAACTGGCATTCAGATACGACCTGAATTTTGCCCAGACCTCAGCTTCAGCAAGGATAGCCAACAAACGCCTGTATACCACCGAAAGTGCAAGGGGTAGTTTTGCCTTTGGCAGCGGGAACGGCGCAGTGCTTGCCGACAGCCGTTCAAAAATCGGCCGCGCCGGCATCACCATTGAGCCTTTCCTTGATATGAATCACAACGAAAAACGCGATGCCGGAGAAGCTGTCATTGAAGGGCTGAATGTCAGAATCAATGGCGGCAGAATACTCAATGACAGAGGCGATACACTTATCCGCATCATTGAACTGGAACCGTTTGCATCTTACCTGCTTGAAATCGATGACAATACACTGGAAAATATCGCCTGGCAGATTGAGGATAAAAAAATAAGCGTCTATGCAGATCCCAACCAGTTCAAGAGGGTTTATATTCCGGTAAAGGTCATGGGTGAAGTCAACGGGATGATTTATCTGAAAGACGGCGCACAGGAAAAAGGGTTGGGCAGGATTATCATCAATGTTTCAGATTCGGCAGGTAGAATGGCAGGCAGAATTCTCTCGGAACAGGACGGATTTTACACCTTCCTGGGTCTGGCTCCGGGCAGGTATACCGCCACCGTTGACACAATACAGCTCAGCAGGCTGGGATTGATCAGCAATCCGCCCGCTATTGAATTCGAAATCGTACCATATAAATACGGAGATATTGCCGATGATATCAGTTTTACGCTATCCGCGGCATTTCCTTCTCCTGCAGGTGAAGAGACCGGGGCTGAAGGCAATAATCCCGTTGAAAAGAATCCTGAGGCAGCACCCGAACTCAATACCATCCTTACTGACACCATTACCCAAATATCAGAACCTGACAAAGAACCTGTCAGACAAAATCCTGCGGAGCCGGCAGAGACATCTGCAAATCAGGGGCCTGAAGTTATTGAGGGGAATATCAATACATCCGCAGGCATTTATTATGTTCAGTGCGGGGCTTTTGGCAATCCCGGCAGTGCAGAAAAATTAAAAATGAAAGTTTGCGGTCATACGGAAACGCCGTGTGGAATTATCATGGAGAAAGGTTTGTATAAAGTGAGGCTGGGATACTTCAGTAACCGGCAGGATGCGCTGAAAGAGGCCGGAATACTGAATAGCAAGGGCATAGCAGCGCAGATTGGAAAATCCGAAACCAGATAATACAATTTGCCATTTTCAATAAACCATGCAAAAAAAAGCCTATCCGGAGATTACAACCGTCAGACTTTTGCTCAGAAAGTTCAGTGCAGAAGATGCTAAAGACGTTCAACGAATGGCCGGTAGCGAAGCCGTCGCATCCAATACCCTTGCCATGCCTTTCCCCTATCTCGACGGAATGGCCGAAGCCTGGATCGCCACGCATGAAAAGGAGTTTGAGGAAGGAAAGTCAGCTGTTTTTGCCATCACACTCAAAGAGAGCGGCCAATTGATCGGCGCCATTGGTCTTTCAATGCAATTACATTATAAACTTGCCGAACTGGGCTACTGGATAGGCGAAGATTTCTGGAACCGTGGCTATTGCACAGAGGCGGTAAAGGCAGTGCTGGATTTTGCTTTTAACACCTTGCACCTGCATAAGGTAACAGCAAACCATTTCGCCGGCAATCCGGCTTCCGGACGCGTAATGGAAAAAGCCGGCATGCATTATGAAGCAACGCTGAAATCACATATCCTTCACTGGGGGAAATACAAAGACCTGGTTTGCTATGCTGTTTTCGGAAATATGGAGTAATTTCAGGGAAACAAGCTTGCAGGCAGCCGTTATCCGATATAAAACGGAATCTCATTGTATTGAAAAAAACATAAAGGCATAAATACTATCTGATTCAGCGCCGAAAACAGAAGATTTTTATCGTAAATTAGCCATTTGCCGGATATATTCAGAATAGGCTTTCTTATTTGATTTTTATATACAAAAAAAAATGCTTATGTCTTTAATTACAAAGAAACTCCGATGGTTTTACTGGTCGCTGATGATGCTGGGTACCGCTTGCGGTCCGGCCGATCTGGTTAAAGTTGAATCTATGAATTTCGATCAGCAGATCGATCAGTTCCAGAACCTGGAATTCAATTTTAACCGCGATCTGGCCGTTGATTCCATATTCAACCGTTGGGACTCGTCGGAATACATAAAGATTTCCCCCGCAATTCCCGGGCGCTTTAAATGGACATCGGCACGGCAACTGGTATTTTCCCCGGCCTTGCCATTTGCGCCAAACACCGATTACACGGCGACACTTACCAAAGAATTGTCGAAATTCGGCGAAAAGAAATACAATCCTGAAACTGAGGATATCCGGTTTCATACCCCTTACCTTGCCATAGAACAGGCTTTTGCCTACTGGGGTGTGAGTGAATCTGACCCCGGCCAGGTACAACTCCGGATTATCATTCAGTTTAATTATGAGGTAGAGCCGGGCAGTATCCGCAGTTTTGTGACGCTCAGCAATAACGGCAACACCCTGATGTATGACCTTGCCGGCAGCAGAAACGCGAATGAAGCTGAGCTGGCCATTCCAATATCCGGCCAATCAACGCCGGAGGGTGAAATATCGGTTGTTATGGGTAAAGGCATGCAATGCAAAGGCTCCGACCGTACCAATCCCGAAGACATTTCGTTAGCCCTGGCTGTTCCTCCCCGCGACAGGCTCGAAATTTCGGATGTCACCGCCGATTTCGAGGAGGGCGAAGGCGTGATCCGCGTTTTCACTTCCCAACCGGTAGTGATACAGGGGATGAAAGGGCTTTTGAAGATAAATCCCGACATTCCCTTTGAACTGAACTCTATTGGCAATGGTTTTTCGCTGAAAGGCAATTTTGCCGACGGAACTTCGGTGGAATTAAGCGTATCCGGGAAAATCAAAGGCATTTTTGGCCCCGAACTGGGCAGCGATCAGAAATTCACCGTCACATTCGGCGCATTACAACCCTACATTGCCTTCAGCGATCAGAACAGCCTTTACCTGACGCCGGCAGGTGCCCGCAACCTCGGGCTGAACATCATCAATATCCCGAAAATTAAAATTACCGTATTTAAGGTATTTGAGAACAACATCCAGCATTTTATGCGCAACGGGAAAAGCTGGAACTGGTATTACGAAGACGACAACTATTACGAATCATACGGTTACAGTCTGGATGAAAATTTCGGGAAAATAATTACCACCCGGGAGATTGATACACGCTCACTTCCGCGCAAAGGCAACATCAGGCTGCTCAATCTTAAACCCGATGAACTGGAATTGTCTGCCGATGCCAAAGGGCTGTACCTGATCAAGGCCGAATCTGTTGAAAAATCATGGCTGAGCGATGTACAGCTGGTGTCGGTTTCAGACATCGGCCTTATCGTGCGCCAGGGTGCTGATGAAATTTTTGTGGCCGCCCGCTCCATTGCCACCGCCGGTCCGCTTGAGGGGGTCACCATAAATTTTATCAGCCGTAACAACCAGATGGTTCACCAGGTAAAGACCGGATCTGATGGCACCGCCATCTTCAGGGATATGCAGAAAACCATCCCCGGCTACACCATTACAATGATCTCCGCCAGGAAGGACAATGACTTCAATGTATTGCTCTTTGACAGGTCAGCCGTTGAAACTTCCCGTTTCGATGCCGGAGGGAAAAGAACAGCCGGACTGAAATACGATGTGTATTTCTATGGCGACCGAAACCTTTACCGGCCCGGTGATTCCGTATTCTTCAATGCAATAGTCCGCAGTTTTGAATGGGAAACCATTCCGGAGCTTCCTGTAAAATTCAGGATCATCGCGCCTGATGGCCGCGACTATATGGTAAGGCGCGCCCAGCTTAACAAAAACGGAGCAGTACCGATGAATTTCGGCCTGCCCGCAACTGCGCTCACCGGCACTTATGTAATTGAGATGCTGGCATCAAACGATGTGCTGATGGGCAGTTACCGGATCGCGGTCGAAGATTTTGTGCCCGACCGAATCAGGGTTGAGGTTAATACGGATAAAAAAGTTTACAAACCGGGGGAAAGGCTTACTGCCGGAGTAACCGCGACCAATCTGTTCGGCCCTCCGGCCTCCGGCCGTAAGGTAGAAAATGAACTGCGCATCAGCCGGAAGGCTTTCAATCCTGCAAAATATCCCGATTTCAACTTCAACATCCTCACACCAGCTGATATTTATATTGAAAATCAGATAAATGAAGGAGTTACCGGACCCGAAGGAAAACTGGATCAGCAGTTCAGTCTGCCCGGGCACCTGAACATCGGCATTCTCGAGGCCAGACTGTTCACAACCGTTTTTGATGAAACCGGGCGGCCTGTCAACCGTTACACACCCGCAGAAATCTTCACCCAGGAGTATTTCCCGGGCATTAAACGTTTACCCGGCTGGGTTTCAACTCAAAAGCCTCTCAACATCAGCCTGTTATCGCTCAACCGTGATGAAAAGCCTGCCGGAGGGAGAGCCAGGATTGAAATCGTACACCTGAAATGGGAAACGGTGCTTGAACGCAACTATGGCCAGACCAGTTACCGCTCGCAGAAAAAAGAAAGCATTGTTTTTTCGAGGGAGGTCACCATTTCACCTCAGGGCTACTCATTCCAGTATTCTCCCCCGCTTTCAGGCGAATATCAGGTCAGGGTCAGCAATACCGGCAGTCCCAACTATGTAGCCGAGGGCTTTTACGCCTATGGCTGGGGTGATGCCGGGAGTTCATCCTTTTATGTGAACCGCGAAGGCGAAATCGGCATAGAAGCCGACCTGGAGCAATACAAACCGGGAGATCTGGCAAAGGTGCTTTTCAAAACTCCGTTCGACGGCGAAATGCTTGTGACCATAGAGCAGGATAAAGTGCTGGAGCACCATTCACTGCAAGCCTCAGGGGGAGGTGCCACTCTGAATCTGAAGGTGAGTGAAGCATTTATGCCCAACGTATATATAAGCGCGACACTGATCAGGAAAACCGACAATTCGGGCCTGCCACTTACCGTTGCACACGGATATTCAAGTTTAAAGGTTGACATGCCCAACCGCAGGCTTGGCGTTGTCATAGAAGCTCCTTCAAAATCGCGCTCCAGGGTCAGCCAATCCGTCAAAGTAAAAACAGCTCCCCACGCTGAAGTGACCATTGCTGTTGTAGACGAGGGGATTCTGCAGATAACTGACTATAAAACACCTGACCCCTATAACCATTTTTATCAGAAAAGGGCGCTCGAAGTAACCCCTTACGACCTGTTTGATGAACTGTTTCCCGAGCTCCCGGGCGGCAGATCTTCGAGTGGCGGCGACCGGGGCTTCGATATGGGCAAACGGCTGAATCCGCTTACATCAAAACGGGTAAAACTGCTCTCGCTATGGAGTGGCGTTAAAAAAGCAGATGCAAAGGGAGAGGTTGTTTTTAACATCAGCATTCCGCAGTTTTCAGGATCAGTAAGGGTAATGGCCATTGCTTACAAAGAAAAGCAGTTTGGATCAGCTGAGAAGCAGATCAGGATTGCTGATCCGCTGGTAATCAGCAGTTCATTGCCCCGTTTCCTCAGTCCGGGAGACAATGCAGAGATAGCCGTTACTTTTACCAATACCACCGGGAAATCCATGACCGTAAAACCGGGGGTTAAAGTTTCCGGATTGCTGGAAGCCGGCAAATTCAGCGAATCCGGCGTCAGCATTCCACCGAATAGTGAGAAACAGGTTTATTATAACCTGAAGGCCGGAAAAGCCACCGGAAAAGCAACAGTTACCGTGAGTGCCGCCATGACAGGCGAGACCTTCACCGAATTGACGGAAATCGGTGTAAGACCGGCTGTAAGTTTTGAGAAAACATCCGGCGCAGGCAGTATAAAAGCCGGTCAAAAAGCTACACTAAAGCCCGATACTGAATTTATTGAAGGAACGGGATCATCAAAACTACTGCTCACCCGGTCTCCGGCCGGACGATACGCACGCGACCTGAGCGAACTGGTCAATTATCCCTATGGATGTCTCGAACAGACCATTTCGGCAGCCTTTCCCCAGCTCTATTTCGATGACCTGGCCGGCATGCTTAAACAGGGTCACCTGGCGGGCAAATTCAACATCGCGGAAAATATCAACGAGGCCATCATGAAAATTGCCGCACTTCAGCAGTACAACGGCGGCCTTGTTTCCTGGCCTTCGGGAGGAGAAGCGCATTGGTGGAACTCCGCCTATGCCGCCCACTTCCTCTATGAAGCCGGAAATGCAGGTTATTCGGTCAATCCCATTGTGGCTGGCAATATTTACCGATATCTGACTGAAAGAATCAAACAGAAACCTGTAACCGAATATTTCTACAAAACTGAAGGCAATCCCCAATGGCAGCGGAAAATGCAGCCAAACAGAGAAACTTTCTATTCGCTTTATGTGCTTGCACTGGCAGGAAAACAACATCTGCCTGCTATGAACTATTACAAGGCCAGGGCCGGAGAACTGAGCACCGACAGCCGGTTTATGCTTGCCTGCGCTTACGCACTGGCAGGCGACAAGAGAAGTTTCGGGGAACTTTTACCCCGCGCCTGGGATAACAGCACCGAACCGGCCGTAATGAGCGGAGGCAGTTACAGCTCGCCCCTGCGCGACAGGGCCGTTGCCCTCTATACCCTGGTAAACGCTGATCCTGACCATCCTCAGGTTGCAGTACTGGCGCGGCAGGTGGGTGAAATGATGGCCGCCTCCCGCTGGATGTCCACCCAGGAAAGAGCGTTCGCCTTGCTGGCGCTTGGCAGACTGGCCGGTCAGGCCAAATCTGACGACATCACTGCCGGAGTTGAGATCAAGGGCCGTAAAAAAGCATCTTTTACAGGAGATGACCTTTTGCTGGATATAACCGGAACGGAAGCAACAATTACCGCAAGCGGTTCAGGCATGCTCTACTATTATCTTGAAACGGAAGGCATCCCGGCATCGGGAGAAAACAGGGAAGAAGACAGGGTACTATCCGTCAGGCGGCGCCTGCTCGACCGCAACGGCGCTCAGATCAGCCAACAGGAAATCAGACAGAACGACCTGATTGTGGTTGAAATCACCCTTTCGACCAACGACAACAGCACCGTTGAAAATGTTGTGATCACCGATATCCTGCCGGCCTGTTTCGAAGTGGAAAACACCCGCCTGACTGCCGACAGGGGCATCAGTTGGGCCAAAGACCGGTCGGTTCCCGAATACACCGATATCAGAGACGACAGGGTCAGCTTCTTTGTCAACGCAGGCGGCAAACAGCAGAAATTCTATTATATGGTCAGGGCAACCTCCAAGGGAACCTTTAAACAGGGGCCGGTAAGCGCGGATGCCATGTATAACGGACAGTATTATTCCTACCATGGATCAGGAGAAGTCAGGGTAAAATAAAGGATATGATCAACTTCATGGATGTATTTACAGATGCACAGCAATGGCTGAAATTATTCATGCACGACCTGGCTGATGCCCCCTGGGCGTTAATATGGGTTGGCTGGATATTGCTATACCTGCTGTTTTTACCCTTCTATTTTCCCGGTAAGGACCAGGCGGAAACCGGCAAACTGAAGCTGAACCTGATGTTGCAGGGACTGATTGCCGGCGCGCTGAGCGGATTGCTCACAGGGGTGATCTTTGCCATTGCGCCGCTTGCGCTACTGGCGTGGCTTTGGATCACCCTGGCGCCTGCACTGCTGGGCATTCTCAGCGGGTTGCTCAGGAAACTTGCAACCGGCAAATGGAACACCTTTGACAATGCCTTGCGCATCCTGGCAGGCAACTTCTATATCGAGCCCGGACAAACTTTTTTCAGGGGAATCATGCAGGGGCTTGGCCGGCAATTCTGGGAACAGCCCCAGACCCTGATCGGCAATGCCCTGGCCCACCTGCTAAACAGCGTGTGGTTATTCGAAAAAACCATTGCCGGCGGCGGGGCAACCTTTATGCAGGGTAAAGTACCCATGGCCAATGGGGTGACATTTGGATCCTTTATACTGGTTAACGATATGGGCGGGCCGGTGGTAGACAAAATGCTGATATCAGGCAGGCAATCCCCACTGCTTAAGCTGCTCAGGCACGAATACGGCCATTACCTGCAGAACAGGGAAAGCGGATGGCTGTACCTTTTTAAATACGGAATTCCCAGCGCCGGTATGGTCGTCTGGCCGGAAAAAGATGCGGAATTCCGGTCTGACAGATATCTCCTGATTCAAAACGGAACCACCCCGCTTTTTAGAAGTTACGGAGAGACCTATCAAAAGATCAAGCCGGTCTGGTGGGAATTTGCACTGATGTTCACTGCGATTATCACGGCAGCGGTATGGGGCGGCCCGGCAGCGGGCGTCGGCGCCTGGCTGCTGACTGCCGGAGTGATCGCGGCATTCAATTTAAAAAACAGGTAGCAGGGGAATCCCCGATAATAAACGCCCGCCGGAAAATGTCCCGGCGGGCGTTTATCTTTAAAGTCTTCCAATTGCGACCTGGATCTTAACAGATGAAAAAAACATCAGGTTACAATCAGCCGGCAGGTGTCGTCAATTTAGCACAGAGAGAAAACCACTTTCTCCGTACTGACAGCATCCATAGCTCAGAAGGGCCAGAACTGGTTATCGTACCAGATATCCTCCTTCAACTGTTCATTCAGCTCATGCAGAATCTTGTGATGCCCTTTCTCCCAGTCGGCAAGCCATGAGTACAACTCCTTTTCGTTGGGATCAGTTGCTTCTGCCGCCTGTTTTGAATAAACCTCAATGGCTTTGGTTTCCATATCAATGGCTGCTGAAATGGCTGCGGCTTCGAAACTGGCGGCACTGATCTGCTTACGGATGCTATCCGACAGGATCAGCTCCACCACCCCGGGATCGGCTTTCAGGTCGATCTTTTCAAATTTCTGATCCTTGCTGTAACTTGCAAACTGCTTTGAAAGGAATTCCACATGCGTTTGTTCCTCTTCAGCCATCATACTGAAGATCTTCTTCACCTCCTGGCTGGATGCCTGTTCGGCAACCTTTTCATAAAATGCCTTGCCCCTTTTCTCCATCAGAATGGCAGTCTTAAGGATTTCGGTAGATTTTTTGTTCTCCATATCTATGTTGTATTTGATGTTTCGCTGTAAAATGCAATCCCTTACAAACCTACAAAATTACCCTGATAAAAAACATGAAGACCGGCATAAAGTTTGGACCGAAGCCGGAATTAATCGTTAAATTTGCATGACCAGCCGGATTCAGGCACCATCAGAAAAAGCAACCCACAAGCGGTATGAGCGGAAATACCAGTATACTGAACACCCTTTTCAGGCAATGGAGCGGAAAGGAAGCCATTAAAACAGAAATTTTGCCGGCTTCAGGCTCTGACAGGGTTTACTACCGCATTTCGGGGCAGGACATCACCGCCATTGGCGCATGGAATCCGGACAAACGTGAAAATGCAGCCTTTACAGCCTTTTCGCGCCACTTTGCCGCGAAAGGGTTACCGGTACCTGAAGTATTTCTGAATGACGAATCAGGGATGGCCTACCTGCAAACCGACCTGGGCGATCAGAACCTTTTCGGGATACTCAGCGATGAAGGCCTTTCCGAACGCGTGAAAGAGCTCTACCGGCAAGTGGTTCACTGGCTTCCGCGCTTTCAGATCAGCGGCGGAGAAGGCCTCGGTTATTCACTCTGCTATCCGCGTCAGGCGTTTGACCGGCAAAGTATGATGTGGGACCTGAATTATTTCAAGTATTATTTCGTCAGGCTTTCGGGATTTAACTTTGACGAACAGGCGCTCGAAGATGATTTCGACCGGCTGACATCCTTTCTGCTTCAGGCTGATTCAGATTATTTCCTATACAGGGACTTCCAGTCGCGCAACATTATGATTTCCGGTGGCAGGCCGTTCTTTATCGACTTCCAGGGAGGCCGGAAAGGACCATTGCAATACGACATCGCTTCGCTGCTTTTTGACGCCAAAGCCAACCTGCCCAATATCTTCAGGAACGAGTTGCTCAACCTTTACATTCAGGAAGCTTCCGCACTGACGGAAATTAACAAGGAATTATTTCTGAAGTATTATCACGGATTTGTGCTTATCCGTATACTTCAGGCCCTGGGAGCGTATGGATTCAGGGGCTTTTACCAGAAAAAGGAACATTTTCTGCAAAGTATTCCCTTTGCACTCGATAATCTCGACCATCTGCTGACGCATCATCATCCTGAAATTGAAATGCCTGCGCTGGAAAAACTGTTGCACAGGTTTATCGCCAGCGAAAGCCTGAGAAGCCATGCAAAACCAGCCCTGAAAGTCAGCGTGAAAAGTTTTTCTTACAGAAACAGTATTCCTGAAGATCCCACAGGCAACGGCGGCGGCTTTGTTTTCGACTGCAGGGCCCTGCCCAACCCGGGCAGACTCGATGAATACAAAAAGCTCAGCGGTCAGGATGATCCGGTAATCCGTTACCTCAGCGCTCAGCCTGAGACCGGCATTTTCCTCGCCAGTGTCTTTACCCTGGTGGATCAGGCCGTGGAAAATTATATTTCGCGCGGGTTTGAGCACCTGATGGTCAGTTTCGGATGCACCGGCGGACAGCACCGCTCGGTTTACTGCGCCGGACAACTTGCAAAACACCTGAATAAAAGATTCGGCATGCAGATACAACCCGATCATACCCAACGCGCAAACTGGATTGCATAAAATCTGTTTATCCTTTGTCAGCCAGCCGGTGACATTCCGGAACAGGATAAAACGGAAAATAAATTTCATGGATCATGAGCAAAACTATGTGCGAAAAAGGTAAAAAGGGAGAAAAAGATACCAATGAACCAAAATACAAATGCAAAAAATGCGGCGCCCTGGTTAAGAAAGAAAAGCAGGTCTGCAAACCAAAGGAATTGTAATCCCGAACCATTTTCTGAATGAAAGAACCATTCGATATCGAGCCTTTCAAGGCCGAAGCCGAAGTCATCAGGCAAACCGTTGAACAGATAAGAAAGGATTTTGCCATGTTCGGACTGGATGTGGATTTTCCGCTGAACATGAATATGGCCTATACCGAACTATTCAATCAGCTGGATTTTCATGTATCAGGACTGCTCACGGGAAATGTGCAGAAGCTGATGGCCTTGCTCTACCAGATTGACATTCCCGAGAAGAATATCCTCAAAGCCTGGGAGGCCCATCCCGAATTTTCCCATTCGCAGGTAATCGCCGAACTGGTGATCTACCGGGAACTCAAAAAGGTGATTTTCAGGAATTATTATAAGTATTATAAACTCGACGACCCCCCCGAAGAATGAAAGCGATGATTCTGGCGGCCGGACTGGGCAGCAGGCTGAAACCGCTGACCGACCACTGTCCAAAGGCGCTCCTGCAGGCCGGGCCGTACACCCTGCTCGAATTTGCCATCCGAAAACTGAAAGCTGCCGGGTTTGATGAACTGATCATCAACGTGCATCATCACGCACCTATGATCATCAGTTACCTGGATAGAAACCTGAATTTCGGCTGCGAAATCAGCATTTCAGATGAGTCGGATCAGCTGCTCGACACGGGCGGAGGGATTCAGAAAGCATCCTGGTTCTTCAGCGACGGGCAACCCTTTCTGGTTTATAACGCGGACATCATCGGCAACCTCGACCTCTCCGCACTTTATGCCCGTCACCTTAAACAGCAGAGCCTTGCCACGCTGGTGGTGCGCAAAAGGGTAACAAACCGATATCTGCTTTTCGGCACAAACAGTCAGCTCTGCGGATGGGAAAATTTACAAACAGGTGAAAGGCGCATTGCCCGGGCAAGCTCAGATCCCCCTATGCAACTGGCTTTCAGCGGCATACATGTGATTAACCCGGAAATTTTCCCGCTTATCCAAACAAAAGGCAGATTCTCCATCATCGACACCTATCTGGCGCTGGCCGGAAGTAATCTCATTACCGGTTACCTTGACGAAAGTCAGCTATGGGCGGACGCCGGAAAACCGGAAAGCCTGAATCAGGCCGGTGAGATTGCAAAACTGATTACTTTTAGCGATAGAAATTCTGTATGATGCATCAACCGTTTCTTGAAAAACTTGCCCTTCATATCCGCGAAAAGCACCCCGGTCTGGGGCAGCGCCTGTGTATCGTGCTTCCCAACCGCCGGGCCGGCCTTTTCCTGAAACGTCACCTTATCCCGGCAGGAGACGTCCCTGTGTGGGCACCATCCATCTTCTCAATGGAAGATTTTATTACCAGTCTTTCCGGACTTCAGGTAGCCGATCCGCTGGAACTGATGACCACGCTGTACGAAGCGCACCTGAAAACCGAAGGCAGCGCCGCTTCGGACTTCGACGGGTTTTACGGATGGGGGCGGGGACTGATCCGTGACTTCGAGGACACAGACCAGTATCTGATAAAACCCGACACCTTGTTTACTTACCTGAGCGAATCCAAAGCCATGGCGCTCTGGAACCCGGACCAGCGGCCACTCACTGATTTTGAAACGAAATACCTGAAGTTCTTCAACTCCCTTACTGATTATTACAAAGAATACACCCGGAATCTGCTCGGCAGAAAAAACGCCTATCACGGCCTCGCCTGCCGTGTGGTTGCAGAATCGCCTGAAGCGTATTGCGATGCTGTTCAGTGGAACCATATCCTTTTTGCCGGCTTCAATGCATTAACCCCGGCGCAACTTACGATAATCCGGTATTTTATCAAATCCGGAAAAGCTGAGATCCTGTGGGACGCTGACGCTTACTACCTGGAAAATGCCCATCAGGAAGCCGGGCTGTTTCTCAGAAAATACAAGGAAGACCAGGGCCTGGGCGGATTCGATGAAATCACAGACTATTTTAAAACATCCGCACGGAATATCACCATAGCAGGCGTGCCGCGATTCACCGGTCAGGCCAACCTTGCCGGAAGCATACTGAAGAATCTGACGGAAGCCGGAGACCCCGCTATCCTCAACAAAACGGCGGTAGTGCTGGCCGATGAATCCCTGTTGCTTCCCCTGCTGAACGCCATACCTCCGGAAGCAGGCGATTTCAACATCACCATGGGATTTCCGCTGCAGCAATCGCCGGTTTACAACCTGTTCGACAGTATTTTTGAAATGCACGTTCATGCCACCGAAGGCAAATCAGCCGGGGAAGCCCGGTTTTATTACCGCCATCTGCTGGCAGTATTGCAGCACAGCTACATACAGTATCTGGCCGGCCAGCAGGCATTGGCACCCGTAATCTCAGGCATCCGGAACAGCAACAAACCATTCGCAGGAATTTCTGACCTTGAAACGGCCGGTGATCAGTCTGAAGGCCTGGGTAAACTGCTGCATCTGCTCATGAAAAAGCCCGTTTCGGTTTACGGCTTCACCCGACAGCTTGCCGGAATCATCAATACCCTCAAAAGCGGGCTGACAGAAGGAACGGAGAAAGAGCGCCGGATAAATCAGGCTGAGAACGAGATACTTTACAATATTGCACTGATCATCAACAAACTGCAGGTTCTTGTCGGAAAGGCCGGTTATATTGGTGAACTGCGCACCCTGCATGCCCTTTTCAGGGAAGCGGCGGCAGCCAGCCCTGTAGCCTTTTACGGTGAACCACTGAAAGGGATTCAGGTGATGGGAATGCTTGAAACCCGGGTGCTGGATTTCGAAAATATCATCCTGATTTCGGCCAACGAAGACATACTTCCATCCGCCAGGAATCACAACACCTTTATTCCGTTCGAAATCAGGCGCGAGTTCGGGCTTCCGACACACCACGAACAACAGGCTGTTTTCGCCTACCATTTTTACCGGCTGCTGCAGCGTTGCACCAATGCCTGGCTGATCTACAACGCGGAAGCCGACGAACTCGGCGGAGGAGAGAAGAGCAGGTTTCTGAGTCAGATCATGCATGAATTACCGGCCTGCAGCCCGCTGAATCATATCAGTGAAGTAAAGCCGGCTTTCGACGCGAAACTGGGCATGCCCGGTGAAATTACGGTGCATAAAGATGAAGCCATTCTCGAAAAAATCACAGCCATTTCCCGAAAAGGCATCTCCCCTACCGCGATCACCCAATACCTGAACTGCTCCCTTAAATATTACTTCAATTATGTACTCGGGCCAGGCGAAACGGAAGAGGTTGAAGAAACCATGGACTTCCGCACCCTGGGTACCATCATCCATGAAGTGGTTCAGCGCTTCTTTGAACCCTTTGTGGGGAGCTTCCCGCTGGAGCATGACTACAATCAGATGCAGAAACAGGCGGAACAGGCCATAGCCGAAGCCCTGCAGAAACACTTCCCGGGAGGGGAAACCACAAAAGGACGCAACCTCCTGATCATTAAAGTCGCGGAAGTATGGATCAGGCGTTTCCTCGAAATGGAAGCCGAAACCGGATACAATCCTGCCAACGGGGACCATCTGATCGCGCTGGAAAAACAACTGACGGCCCCCCTGACCATCGATGTCCCCGGACAAGGAAAAATTACTGTAACGCTGAAAGGCACCGCCGACCGCATCGACCGGGTAAACGGACACACCCGCATCATTGACTATAAAACCGGGAAAGTTGAAGCAAGATCACTGAAAATCAATGATGTCGCGTCAGTGTTTGCGCCCGCCAAAGAAATCAAGGAAAAAGCGTTTCAGTTATTATTTTACCTCTACCTTGCCGGAAGGGAAAATATTGCTGCGGGTGACTTCAGTGCCGGAATCATCACCTTCCGCTCACTTAAAGACGGGTATCTGCCATTGTTGCTCCAGAATAACGACTCTCAGCCTGTATCAGAAGCTTTTGAAGATGAGCTGACCCGGCTGCTGGAAGAGCTATTCAATCCCGGGGTTCCCTTCGCACAGACCACTTTCAGGGAGCATTGCAGCAACTGCCCCTATAAAGCCATCTGCAACAGGGATGAGGTGAAGAGATTTTAAGAATTCCGGATTGACATTGTTTTACGCCGCACGCACATCAATAAATAACCCGGTCAAACCTCAATATTTTAACAAACAGCAGATAGTGTTATTTTTTGGCGTTCAGATCATTCAGGAAGGTTTTCTTCCGATAACAACCTGGTTAACAAACAACCAGTTCAATATGCTGAGCTGTGCTATCCATTGATCGGTTTTTAATGAGAATTGAGCAGAAACAGGAAGATGTAAATATGGCAAAAAGGAGACAGGGGCCCACATGAACTTTCGGTACTCAAGCAAATTAATCCCGGAATCATTAATAATCCTGATCATAAGTTGTCTGGTCATTTCGGTTTCGTGGTGATCTTCCTTCAGTAATCCAAGTTTATTTGATATATGATCCCAGGCCGGAACAGGACAGGTAGCAACCAGGATTCCTCCGGGCTTTAAAACCCTGATGGATTCCTTAACAGCATCCAAGGGATTTTCAAGATGTTCGAGCACGGCAAGAGCCGAAACAACATCGAAGCTTCCGGATTGAAGATTCTGAGGCAATCTTGTTATATCGCCATACTGAAGTTTTATATTACCGGTTAAGGGTATAGCTGCATTGAATAATTCCCGGGAATACTCGATGCCGGAAAATTCATTACCGGGAAGAATCCTGCTCATTTCCATCAGGGTTCGTCCTTCAGCCGCACCAAGATCCAGAACGTTAAGTCCCATAGTGCTGCTCAGGTATTTGTTTACGGCATATGCTACAATTCTTGCTCTTACTGATAACCGGAATTGTAACTCCGGTTTTTTCTTTCTGTCATCCGAATACTTCTGACCTAACAGACCTTTTGATTTCTCCATTTTTATTTATCAGCTATTTATTATAAAAATGTAAAAGTATACAATTTCTTATATAAAAACTTATTCAATGTCTAAATACCAATAATTTATCCGGAGTATAATTCAACGGGCTTTGGCATCAGGGATACTGCCGGATTCAATTTTATGATCGGTAATCTCCCGGGTTTCCGGCAATGGCAATTGGCAATGACACCCTGTTCTGCTTTTTTGTATGAAAGACCCGGTCTGCAGGCTATCAACTTGATGAATCCTATCAACCTATGGATTTTCAAACCGGTACAGATCAGCAGTATCCATTGTTCGCTTCGCAGCTGAATATCTTCCCCAATCCGGTAAACGCATCAGGCAACTTCAGTTTTAACGCGCCCGGCTCCGGCACCGCTGAACTCAGTTTATTTGACCTTGCCGGTAAAAAAGTAGCGCACAATAGCTTACCAATCAGCACGCAGGGCATGCAGTCGCTTGCATTGAATCAGGTGTTTGGCAATCTGAAGGCACGGGAAGGGCTTTATATCCTGGAGGTAAAAAGTGATGAATTCAGGGTTTCCGGGAAGGCCATTATTGAATAATAAACCGGGTTTTTAATAAACTCTGATCCTTTATCGTATACATCTAATGAGTTGCGGGGTTCGCCAGATCAACCTATGTCAAACTCCGCAGTTTTATACATACAGTGATCGTTGAGCAGGAAGAAATCAGCCTCAGCAGATCCCATAATCCTTAAGGCACAAAAGTCAGGAGCGCTTTCTAAATGAATAAAACGTTGAAAAAGTTGAATAAATCACCGGTTCTGCCTCTTCAACTTTCAGGCTTTACTCACGGAAACTCCTCACCGGAGTTGACCATTTGACACCATTCTGCGAAACCCATAAACGCAAAAAACGCCTGTATCATATTGTGCTACAGACGTTTTTGGCTATTTCAGGGATAGGTTAATTCCCTCGAAGCGGTCCGGACGGGACTCGAACCCGTCTCGTCACGGGTGACGAGATGACAGGCACGTTTTCAGCCATTAACAAGCAATTCAATCGACCTTCGATTAAGTGATTTTAATCTCCGTTCTTCGATAAGTGCCTCTTTTTTAGAAGAAAAACCTTTCAGATAGACCAGCTTCCATGGCCCTTTACCACTTGTATACCTGCTTTTATCGTTATTATGTTCCCAAATCCTCTGATCAGGATTCTCAGTTATCCCTTTGTAGTAAATATCGAAGGATGCAGAATAAATGATATAAGTGTAATACATAATGAAAAAAGCTCCCTTTTGAGGAGCTTTCTGTCTCGTCAAACAGCCTGTTTGACGAGAGACGGGACTCGAACCCGTCTCGTCACGGGTGACGAGATGACAGGCACGTTTTCAG
>ERZ795057.969-NODE-969-length-26921-cov-13.883161_pt1 | contig 26921 bp, 22 predicted proteins | sample MGYA00375141_ERZ795057 | MGnify/ENA primary metagenome ERZ795057 (study PRJEB30186, sample SAMN05720163) | activated sludge metagenome | isolation source: Anaerobic digester | place: Hong Kong | collected 2015-01-26 ...
CTGGAGCCCAAGTACATGATCCACTCGAACCTCATCATCAAACCCCTCTATGGCAAGGAGGCCCTCTGGAACAAGGGAATCCTCAACCACGAGAGCTACCTCATCATCGGCGGCGGGATGATCAACTACGAAAAGAAGTACAGCAACGGCGAGACCGATGCCGAGAGCGACCCGTCCATCAGCCTGGGGGCCGGGACACGCTATTTCCTCGGCAAGAACCTCTGCATGAACCTTGAAATCCGCGACCTGGTCAACATGAAGAAGGACAATACCGAGAACAATATCTATTTCGGCCTCGGCCTCTCGTTCCAGTTCAACCTCCAGCCCAGGGAATCGGAGCGGGATGAGACCGTGGACAGGCTCAAGGGCTACCTCGAGGAGAAGGAAAGCCATGAGTAGGGCGGTCCCCGTCTTCATCCTCATTATTTTCTGCCTCGGCCTTGCCGGCACGGCCGGTGCCGCTCTGCCGGACGCCTCCTCTTCGGGGGGCAAGGCTCAGGATGGGTCGGTCCAGGTGGACCAGACGGGCTTCCTCAAGGGGTACGAGCTCTTCAAGGACCGGAACTACCTGGAGGCCTGTCCCTATCTCTACGGGTACGTCAGCACCTATACCCCGGATGCCCCCGATTATGAATGGGCCGAGTTCTTCCTGGGCGTTTCCCTGAAGAAGCTGGGATACAACCATGCATCAGCGGACATCCTCGCCGAGCTTGTATCACGCAAACCCAACCCGAGAATCGTCGAGTACAGCTTGGAGATCTTCGAGGAGGTGGCAAGGACCCAATCATTCGACAGGGAAATGATCATCTCCCAGTCCGTCTGCGACCAGGAGTTCGGGTATGCAGAAGGGGATCTCGCCGATTTCATCCATTATTACCAGGGGGTTTATGACTGGGAGCACGGTTTTCTCGACTGGGGGGACGAACATTTCGCAAAGGTACGGCAGGGAACGTATTACTACTACAAGTACCTGAACCGCAAGGCGCTCCTGAAAATCTACGAAAACAGGGTCGACGATGCGGTCGCGCTCCTGAACCAGATCCTCGCCGAGTCCTGTACGGACGAGAACCTCAAGGACGAAGTACGCAAGACCCTGGCCAGGCTTCTCTACGAGCAGGGAAGGTTCGAGGAGTCTGACAAACTGTACGGCCGGATTGAACAGAACATCCTGGCCCAGTCCCAGAACCTCATGGAAAGGGCGTGGGCCCATTACCGCATGGGAAATCCAGAGAAGGCCATGGGGCTGCTGTACGCCTTCGAGGCGCCTAGCTTCCGGAACCAACTCACCCCCGAGTACTACATGCTGAAATCGTTCATCTACAAGGACGTGTGTCATTATCAGAACGCGCTTAGCGTCGTTCAGGAGTTCAAGGGCCATTACGGCAAGGCCTTGAGCGGCATCTATCAGCGCGGAAAGATACAGGAGAACGATGACCTGCTGCTGCTCCTCCTGACCAGAAGGAACATCAAGGAAACCTGGGATTACCTGCAGCTCCTGGAAGGAGAGAAAGCCCGCATCGAAGAGTTCAGGCTATCCGGGGCCGAAGCTCTCTCAGGGTACCTGGACAAGCTGTATACGCTCCAGCTTGCCGAAAGCACGGCGGTCCTCAAGGACCAGATCGAGACGGAATACGAAAAGTACGCCAACGAGCTCCTCCAGTACGAGGAGGAGGCCCACCTCATGGCATACGAGATCGGCATCGACATGTATCAGCGGGTGAGCGTGAACCACTACTTTGAAGACCGGAAAGACAAAGGCCAAGGAGACCGGGGGGTGGTCGTCTATCCGTTCCAGGGAGAGTTCTGGAACGACGAACTGGCGGTCCTGAAGGTCGTCCTGCCCGACAGGTGCAAAAACCTCGAAGAATGGGACATCTTTTTCAAATGAAGACAACATACACTGGACAATATCTCATGACGTGCCTGGTCGTCGGGGTCCTCTCCCTCGTCTTCCTCGCTCCGCTGTGCGTTCTGGCCGACGAATACGGATTCGAGCAGAAGGACAGGCAGGAAGAGCAGACCAGATATATGGTAAAGCTGACCCAGGACAAGAAGAAGGTGGAGCTGGCCATCCAGAACACCAAGGCGCTCATCCACAGGGCACGGAACAAGCCCTACCTCCCCGAACTGTATATACGGCTCGCCGAGCTCTACATCGAAGAATCGCGGATCGTTTTCTATATCCGGAAGACCAAAGGCGGCGACGCGGTCTCCGCACTGGATCAGATGGAATCCAATACCCTGAAGAACCAGGCCATCGAGATCTACCAGCGCATCCTGAACGATTTCCCCGAGTTCGAAGCCAGGGACAAGGTGCATTTCTTCATGGCCCACGAGTACCGCGAGCTCAACCAGATCGACGATATGGTCCTTCAGTACCGTACCATCATCAAGCAATATCCCCAGAGCCAGTACGTGCCGGAATCCTACCTGCTCCTCGGCGATTACTTCATAAGCAGACAGGATCTCGACACGGCGAAGAAGCATTACGAGGCCATCCTCAACTACCCGGACAGCACCGCCATCTCCATTGCCCGCTACAAGCTCGGATGGTGCTTCATCAACCAGCAGGATTTCTGCTCGGCCATGAAGCTCTTCGAGGGGGTCGTGGGAAGCTCCGAGAGTGGAAAAGAGCTGGAGATCGACACCTATAAGAGGGTGAACATCAAACAGGAAGCCCTCATGGACATGGCATACTGCTACACCGAGTGCAACGGTGCCGATTCCGCCGAGAAAGCCCTGGCCTACTTCCAGAGCTACTCATGGTCCCGGCAGGTCTACACCGCAGTCCTGGAGAAGCTGGCGTACCGGTACTACATCAAGAAGAAGTGGTCTCACTCCGTCGTGGTGTACCGGCAGCTTTCCATGCTGGAGCAGGATCCGGCGAGGCTGCTGGAATACGCCCGGAACATCTTCGAGAGTGTCCAGGCCACGGGCGGATTCGAAAACGCCGATCAGGACATGGCCATCATCATCAAGGCCCTCAGGAAGGAGAAGTACTCGATCCATGTCACGGACGAACAGAAGGCAAAAGACCTGGCGGATTATGAGCTCTACGCCAGGAACATCGTGACGTACCTGCACGATGAGGCCCGGAACAAGAAATCCGAGCCCGACTTCAGGCGGGCGGCCGACGCCTACGAGCTCTACCTTGATTTCTTCGACACCAGCCCCGTGTACGCGGAAATGAGCGCCAACTACGCGGAGGCCCTGTTCTCGGCACATGATTACCTCGGTGCGGGCAGGCAGTATGAGAAGCTTGCCGGGTCGGGTCAGGACAACGGCCCGGAGCGGGAGGAAAGGCTCTACAGCGCCGTCATCTCCTACTACGATGCCGTCAGGGAGAAGGAGAAGCTGAACTATTTCGAGCTTGCCTATGCCAGGGAAGGCCTCAAGGCCACCGGCAGGCAATATGCTTCCGATTACCCTGCATCGCCCCGCGTCCCGGATGTATGGTTCAATGTGGCCTGGGTGAGCTATGATGCAGGTGACTACGAGACCGCCATCAGGGAACTCACGAAATACGTGGAGACCTATCCGGATGGCACGGCGGCCAAGGCGGCCGTCCATCTGGTCCTCGACGCCTACAGCATCAGGGAAGACTATGAGGGGCTCGTCGCCTTCGGGAACTCCGTCGCAGGGGACGCACAAATCAAGGACCGGCAGCTCAAGGACGAGGTCCTGAACATCGTGCAGAACACCCAGTCCAAGGTGATCTCTTCCCTGACCGTGGCTGCCCTGGACGACTGGGACAAGGGGAAGTCGGAACTCATCGAGTACGCCTCCCGGAGCCAGTCTTCAGGCATGGGTGAGCAGGCGCTGCATGCCGTCGTGGTCTCGAGCAGGGAAAGGGGCGACGTGAAGACGCTCCTCACTACGGGGACAGAGCTCGTGCGGCAGTATCCCGCCTCCGACAAGGTGGAAGGCACCCTGAACATGATGATCGACAATGCGGTGCAGATGGCACAGTTCAGGCTCGTGGCAGATTACCTCGAATCATTCGCCCAGAGGATGCCTGACCATAAGAACACGAGGGATTTCCTGCTCCAGGCAGGTCATATCAGGAAGGGTCTCGGCCAGTATGACCGATCCACCAGGGATTACCGGAGACTCCTCGACCTGAAGCCAAGTGATGCGGCTGTCTCCACTGAGACAGTCTTTGCCGTTGTCGACAACGACATGAAGACAGGGGACAAGGAAGAGGCCATCCAGGTGCTGTCGACATACAGGGACAGGCTTTCGGACAGCGGCCGGATCAGGGCCGACGCGACCATTGCCGCCCTGTACCTCGAAGCGGGGGACGCGAAGAGCGCGGAACCGTTCCTGAAGAGGGCCGAAAAGGCCTATCCTTCGAAGGCAGCACAGGACGACGCGGTTCTGAACCGGGCCATGGCACGCATGGTCTACGCCGCACTGGACCCCTTGGGCCGGGAATACATGGGACTCCGGCTCCAGGGAGACATAGACAACCAGATCGTTGCGGCAAAGACCGGCCTCCTTGACCGGCTGGAGAAGGGATATCAGCGGGTGATGCAGCTGAAGTCCGCCGAGTGGATCCTGAAGGCCTGCTACCGGTCGTCACTGATCAACAGTGAATTCGCACGGTTCCTGAGGGAGTCGCCGCTGCCCCCGGAGCTTGCTGACGAGCAGAAGGAGCAGTACGCCAAGATCATCGGCCAGAAGGCCCAGTCCTATGCGGACAAGGCGGATCAGTACCGGCAGGCAGCGCTCCAGCAGGGTCGGAAATGGGAGGTCTGCGATCCGGAGCTTGCCGGTTATTTCAGCCTCTCTGATCATCCTGCAGGGGCACCAAGGAGGTTCTCTTCCTTTTCCGGGACGGCACCTGTCGTCGAGATAGCGGATCAGTGCCTTGCGGACCAGGACCTCAGGGATCTCCACGGGAAGCTGCTGAAGAACAGGGATGACGCAGAAGTTCTCCTCGAACTCTGCGAGGCCTACATGCACAGGGATGACTACCCCCATGCGATCATGATCGCCCAGAAGGCCCTCGAAGGGAAGAAGGAGCCTGAAACGGCCATCAGGGCGAGGATCCTCAACTGCCTCGGCGTCTCACTCCTTTACACGCATGAAGACAGCCTTGCACACGATGCATTCCGGAAGGCCGTATCCGCGGATTCAACGAACACGGGCGCCAGGATCAACCTGGCAGGACTCTTGTCCCATTACGGACATGCCGGGCAGTCGATACTCCTGTACGAGGGGCTCCCTGCGCTGTCCGAGACGGAGAAGACAAAGGATGCCATACACCCCAGGGCAAAGGAGCTCTACCATGTTTCCCTCCAGGTTTCCAAGAACTGACACCCTCTCCGGGATACTCCGCCTGTTCATCACGCTGGGCCTGCTCATGCTCTTCGGCTGCGGAGGAGGGTCCGGCGGAGGAGGCGGCGACACCGGCGACGATGCGGACGACACCCCCCGCGACAGTACCTGGCAGCGCTTTAGCATCGCGCATACAGAGGGAGGCGGCCTGATGATTCCCAACGTGAAGGCCGTTCCCGACGGGAACGGCAGGGTTCATGTGGCATATTTCACCGACAGCGTGATGACGGACGGCGACTATACCATCAACCATATCCTCTGGGATATCCCGGCCGGCAGTGAGGTTTCCCACGAGTCCATCGTTGACATCGACAACTGCAGGACCCTTGCACTGTCGCTCGGGCCCGATGGAAGTCCGGTGGCGGCATACCAGGGCGGCACGGTCAGGGCGGGAGGGTCCGAACAGCAGTCGGACGTCATGGTCAGCATCTTCCGGAACGATGCATGGACCGAATATACCGGGGGCATAGGCTTCGTCGAGCGCAATCCGGTCTTCGAGGACGGGCTTGCCGGGAAACATGTCGCGGCAGCCGTGGACGGGCTCGGGGACATACACCTCTGCTACCAGTTCTTCTATGAAGGCATCGACGCCATGAACTTCAACTACCCCGACCTGCTCTATGTGGAAAAGGACGGTTCATCGCCGGGTTCCGATGGGACCGAGGAGACGGTGGAGGGGAATGTCTACAACGACAACGGCACGGCCAGCGAGCAGAACAGGGTGGGGGAGCGTATCGCCATGGTCCTTGACGCAGCGGGCAGCCCCGTCGTCTTCTATGCAGCGGACCTGGCCCCCAACTCGTCGGATCCCGACACCAAGGGGCTGCGGGTGGCTTTCAGAGACAACGGCACCTGGGTCAGCGAGTGGGTCGAGACGGGGTTCGACGTGGGCGACATCAGCTGCGCCCTCGATGGCTACGGCAATCCCTGCGTCGCATACTATGTGGACGGCGAATACACGGATTCCTACGGCGTCACCCATGGCCAGTGTCTGAAGTATGCATCCAGGACTGCTTCCTCCTGGGCCGCCAGCCTGGTGGACGAGACGAGCCTGTGCGGTGCGTACTGCAGTCTGGCCTTCGATCCGTCCGGGAACCCGGCCATCGCCTACTACGCCATGGAGAACCACAGCGGCAGCCTGACCCTCAATGACCTCAGAGTAGCCCGGTTGAGTGGATCGGTATGGGACAAGGAGGCGGTCGCTACCGCAGGAGACATCGGCATGTACAATTCTCTCTGGTTCGATGAGGACGGAACTGCCTACATCTGCACCTTCTCGGACACTGACCAGACGATCTACCTTTACTACCGGTAAGAGGAGACGGCCATGAAACTCTCTACCATGATATTCGGGTGCACCCTGGTTCTTCTGCTGGCATGCCCTCAGCTGCATGCCGTAACCGACCCCAACGACTGGTTCGACGAATGCCCTGATCAGACCTGCGGCGCACCGCCCGCAGGTGGCGTGGGGGGGGGCGGTTCCGGCGGGGGGCCGATCCTGGTGCAGTACGACCTGGGGCCGTACTGGTCCCTCGATGAGGATGCGGATGCGGACGGCGTGGTGGACACCCGGGACAACTGTCCCTACCTGGAGAACGACCAGTCCAACGCCGACGGCGATGATTACGGAGACGCCTGCGACAACTGTCCGTCTATGGCCAACAACGACCAGACGGATACGGACGGTGACGGCATCGGCGATGCCTGCGACAGCGACAGGGACGGCGACGGCCTGCTGAATTCGCAGGATAACTGTCCGGCAGTGAGCAACCCCTCCCAGACGGATACGGACGGCGACGGGATAGGCGATGCCTGCGACGACGACGATGACAATGACGGCATCCCGGATACGGTGGACAACTGTCCCAAACAGCCCAATGTCGACCAGGAGAACGGCGATTACTACATGTTCAGCGATCTCAGCGGCGATGCCTGCGACGACGACTGGGACAACGACGGCTTCTCCGACTCAGTGGATCTGTGCCCCAGGGTGCACAGCGACGAGAACGCCGATTCGGACGGGGACGGTATCGGTGATGCCTGCGACAACTGCCCCGGGGAATACAACCCGGATCAGGCGGATGCAGATCAGGACGGGAAAGGGGATGTGTGCGATGATTAGGAACGCGGTACGGTCTCTCATCCTGCTCATTGCCTTGTTCCTGTCGTTCGCCGGCGGATGTACGGCCGGGCCCGACCTCGAGAGGACACAGGCCCAGACCAAAGTGGCCCTTGAAGGGTCTTTCCTCACCGAGAGCCCGGACGAGATAGACTTCCCCGTCAAGGTGCTCTTCGCCATCGACTGCTCACTGAGCATGGGAGACGAGGAACTGGGCATCGTGGCGGGCTCCGACCCCTACTTCCTGCGCATCGAGGCCACGAGGAATTTCATCGATCAGTACAACAGCAACGAGAACACCTCCTTCGACATCATGCTCTGGAGCAACACGGTGTTCGAGACAACCGGGGGCTTCACCAAGGATCCGGCCGTCCTGGAGGACATCCTCACCGATGTACAGAATGATACCACCACGGATTACCTCGGCACCCTCGACGCCATCTATGTGGACCTCCGGAACGACATCATGAATGCCAACGAGGAGGAGAGGGTCCGCTCAAAGTACATCATCGTCTTCCTGAGCGACGGGGTGCCCAACGCCCAGGGCGAGACCCAGGATGACGTGGACATCTGGGAGAAGGTGGACGAGATCAACGACATGATGACCGAGTACGGGGTGGGTTCGTTCAACTTCCACACCTTCCTGCTCCTCGGAAACTTCGGCAATGACGCCTACGGACAGGCCAGGCAGGCGGAGGCGGAGACGACCCTGCAGGGGATGGCCGAACGGGGCAACGGCCAGTTCAGGCTCTTCGAGAACGCCGAAACCATCGACTTCATCAACATCGTGGATATGCGCCTGACCGTCGAGTATGACGTCAAGTACCTGGTCGCCTACAATTACAACATCAGGCCCGGCATCGATCTCCTGTACACGGACAGCGACGGGGATGGTCTCTCCGATGAAGAGGAAGAGCTCTACGGGACGGACCCGACCCGCAGGGACACCGACCAGGACGGGCTCAGCGACTTCTGCGAGGTGAAGATGAGCTCACCCGGTCATGTCCTCGACCCCCTGGATCCCTCCGACAGCATCTGCGACGAGGGGACCTACGGTGTCGATTCGGACAACGACGGCATGACGGACTGCGAGGAGTATGTCAAGGGCACCTCAAGGCTCAATCCCGATACGGACTCGGACGGCATCCCGGACGGCATAGAATTCCTCGCCGGGACGAACCCCCTGGCAGAGGAGAACACCACGGATACCGACTTCGACGGAGTCCTCGACTGGATGGAGGTGCAGCGGCACACCAACGTCATGTCCAACGACCCGAGGATCAGGGAGCGCAACAGCTATGTCTACGATATCATCGACGGCGGGCTTGTCCTCATCGACCAGGGTACGGACATGGAGTCCCATGTCAGGCAGTTCAATTTCAACGTGTCCAACATCGATCTCGCGGACACGCTCCCCTTCGTGATGGAAGACGGTACCCAGTGGAACGAGGGCGACAACCTCATCCGGTTCTATCTCGCCGAAGTGCCCGAAGACAGACCGGACAGCCCGCCGGTATTCCGTATGGCAGAGGTCATCGTGAACATCGATGACCGCGACCGGGTCATCACGCTGACTCCCGGTGATTTCATACTTCTGTACTAAAGGAGATCGGACATGAAGAAGCCCCTCTATATGCTGTTCATGCTGGCAGTTCTGGCTGTTTCGTGCTCTTCAGGAACCTCCGGCGGCAGCGGATCCGGGGTCCAGGAGCTCACCCTGAGGCAGAGGGCCACCGGGACCATATCCAGCGAAGGAGAGGTGCGGTGGTACCACTACCGGGCAGTGGAGGCCAACAATGTCCTGCAGGTGAGGTGCACCAGCGAGACCCTGCGGCCCGATGTGGATCTCCTCGTGACGCTGTACCAGGTGGACAGCCAGGGCAGGAGGACGATCATCTACGGCGACCATGCCCCGGAAGACAGCGTAAGCCCTGCAGACCTGACGCTGAACACCTTCATCGACAGGCCCAAGGACATCTACATCGCGGTGCGCGATTACAGGGATGATGACAAATCCGACAAGCCGTTCTACCTGAGCGTTGACTATGCGGGAGCCATCGACGGCGACGACAATTTCGCCCAGGCGACTGCATTAACGGTGGATGCAGACAGCTGTCCTACTGGCACCATCGGATACGTGCTCGATACCGACTGCTACCGGTTCACGTCCACAGGCGGGATCTATGACGTCGGCACTACTTTCTCGGCATTCGACGGAACACCGGTCCAGCTCAGCGTAGCACTCTACAGCGCAGACGGAACCCTTGTGGATTCCCAGTCCAGTTCCGGCGCGAAGACATACCACCTTATCCATTACCTCAGCGCCGGGGAGTATTATGTCCTGATCAGCGACTATGGAAAGGATCACTTCGACAGCGCATCCACCTACCAGGTGTGCATCAACACCGTGGACAGCGCCGAGGCACACGGAAACGACACCATAGCCAGTGCCACCAGGGTCGATCTGACCGGATACAGCCTGGAGAGAACCATCACCGGGTCCCTCGATTATTCGGAAGACAAGGACTACTATGCCCTCGATACGCCGTCGTCATCCTCGGGGATCAAGGTCCTGCACCTGGGCTTCGACGCCCCGGGGACGGTACGGTACCAGGTCAGCATCCTCGACGCCGATGCGACCGTGCTCATGACACACGTCTTTTACGGGGGGTCGGTGGAGTACCATACCCAGGTCAGGATCGAAGGAGATCCCTACCTCATGGTCCAGGCGGTCCCGGGACAGAGCATCAGCCAGAGCGCATCCTACTCCGCGGTTCTGACGGTGCTCGACGTGGATGACGATGCCGAGGCCTCATCAGACGGGAACGACACCATCCAGACCGCGGACCCCCTCACCCTCACCTCGAATCCGGGCTCTGCTGCGCACGGTAAGGTCAGCTACCGCGGGGACGTGGACTGGTACTCGGTGACCATCCCCGCCCACACCAGGCCCCAGATCCTGGAGGTCTTCTTCACCGCACCGGTGTCCGAGGTGGAGTACTGCGTGAACATCATGGGATCGCAGCTGCTCAAGACCATGTCGAATCCGGAAGCGGAATCCGTTGCCACGAATCTCAAGACGAGCCTGCTCATACCGGCAAGCACCGCACAAGCGGTCTATACCTTCAAGGTGAACGATTATCAGGACGACGAAGGATACGACGTCACCTATGCGATCCGGGCCGACCTGAAGGACATCCCCGATGCCCTGCCTGCCGTTGCCAACGGGACCCCGCCCTACGGGTCCACCATCCACTATTTCAGCGAGGCGACCGGTAGTGCTTCCCAGTCGGTCACCCTCGAGTACACCTCAGTGCTGAGGAAGACCTTCGGCGTGAACACGACCCTGCTGGACTTCGCCGGAGCAACGCACCAGCAGGATGTTCCCGGCACCGGTCTCACCACGGTCACCTTCCCGTGGATAGCCGGGTATGTCGATTACCAGGGGGACCAGGACTGGTACCTGATCGATGTCCAGCCTTTGGATTCCTCCACGAGCTGGTACTACGAGATATACGTGGACATGTACGCGCCCGCATCCGAGGTGGAGTACGTCTGGAAGTTCTATCCGGACAGGAACGATAACCGGGTGGTGGCCGACCGCACCAGCGGTTATGACGGGTTCATCGCCAGCGCCGGGGACGGCAGCATCCTGGCGAACACGCTGAGCATCAGGACCCCTTCCTCAGGCCAGGACCTGTTCTGGGTGGGGGATCCCTGGCAGGGACCGGCGTACTTCAGCATCAGCGACTTCAACTACCTCCTCGACCAGAACGGCAACGAAAACACCGAGCCCGACGAGGACTGGGGAGGATACGACACTGCTCCGTACTATTTCCGGGTGACCCTCATCTATCACCCGGGTGTCTCCTATCCCGAATAGTGTGATCGGCCCGAAGAGAGCCCGCGCATGACCGCGTGGGCTCTCTTCTTCATGTCGAGCGGCGCTCTCAGGGACTCATGGTCTTTGCTTGGAGCTTCCTTTTGACCTTCTCCAGATTGTTCCGGGCATCCCGGTACCCCGGATCCTCCTGCAGGGCCCGCTCAAAGCACCGGACAGCCTGGCCCGTCCGACCTTTGCGTATGAATGCGATGCCGAGATTGTTGTATACCCTGGCCTGGTGAGGATCTATCTTCAACGCCTCGACGTAGTGCCTGATGGCCCCATCCGAATCTCCCTGGTTCAGCAGGATGCCGCCCAGGTTGTTGTGAACCTGGGGGAGGTCGTTCCTGATCCTGAGTGCCTCCTGGTAGTGATGTACCGCACCCTGGACATCTCCCTTCTCATAGAGCGCGTATCCAAGGTCATAGTGGACCAGGTAATTGCCGCTGGTGACGCTGAGGGTATGACGGAACAGGGTCTCGCTGTCCTTCCACAGTCCGGCCTGGACCCAGGTGGCCCATGCGAGAGCGGTAAGCACGGCCACGGTCGAAGCAGGGAGGACCGCCTTGACGAGATGCATCCTGTCGGAGAGGTCGGTCAGACCCCAGGTAACCGCAATGAATACCCCGATGAGAGGAACATAGGTATACCGGTCCGCCATGGACTGGGACCCGACCTGCACGATACCGATGACCGGCAGCAGGGTCCCGAGATACCAGAGCCAACCGACGGTGATATAGGGCACTTTCTTGATGGAGTACACGGCCAGGGCCGTCAGGAGCAGGAGGAAAAGAAGACACCCGGTCACCATGAAAGGACTGATATCCCCCTGGAAGGGGTAGTACACGGCGAGGTCGTGCGGCCATACCGTCATGCCGAGATACCGTACGCAGGAGACCACTGCGTTCGCAAGCCTGGCCGGGACGGACATGCTCTCGAGATCCTTTACCGCTCCACCCGCCTTCTGGGCGAGAACGGTCACGAGACTCGAAGCTGCGCTCAGTGCAATCAGAGGAGCCTTCTCGAGGAAGAGGATTCTCAGAGGCACGGCGCCTGTCACCGGTGCCGAGGAAGGGGTGCTTTCCGTTCCGGAAAACGGCCGCCATCTCTTCAGGGGCCAGAGGTCGAGGAGGAGCAGCACAAAGGGAAGGGTCACGAGCATGGGTTTGGACATGAGACCGAGGATGAAGAACAGGGCCATGAGAAGATACCGGGGCACGGTGCGCCTCTGCACATAACCAAGGTAGGCGGCCATGGTGAGCATCCAGAAAAAGGTGCTGAGCACGTCCTTGCGCTCCGAGATCCATGCCACGGACTCCACGTGCAGAGGGTGAAGGGCGAAGAGGGCGGCCACAGCGGCGCTCTTCCAGACCGCCCCGGTCATCCGGTGAAGCACGAGAAACAACAGCGCCGTGTTGAGGACATGGAAAAGCACATTAGTGAGGTGGTGCATGCCCGGGTTCAGGCCGAAGAGCCTGACATCGAGCATGTGGGATATCCACGTCAGGGGGTGCCAGTTGGACTCATGGAAGGAGAGAAAGGACCAGCGCAGACCATCGACGGTCAGACCCTGTCTCACCGCCTCATTGTCCACGATGTATCCCGGGTCGTCGAGGCTGATGAAGTCGAAGCCGGTGGTCTGGAAATAGACGGCAAAGGTGATCGCCGCGAGGACCGCACAGATCACGGCACGGATACGCGCCGGTGATGTCTTATGATCTTCTTTCATCCCTCAGGACGGAGGTGATCCTCTCCAGGGCCTTCTCCACGTTCTCCCGGCTGTTGAATGCGCTGATACGGATATAACCCTCGCCGCACCTGCCGAACCCGGCACCCGGGGTGCAGACCACGTTCGCCCTGGTCAGCAGCATATCGAAGAACTCCCAGGAGTCCATGCCGGTCCTGACCCAGATATAGGGCGAATTTTCGCCGCCCGTGCAGAAGAACCCGAGGCCTTCCATGGTCTTCCGGATCAGGAAAGCGTTGGCCATGTATGAATCTACAAACTCCCTCACCTGGACCCTGCCCTCGTCTGAGTAGACCGCTTCGGCGGCTTTCTGCACGGGGTAGGACACGCCGTTCATCTTGGTGGACTGGCGACGGTTCCAGAATGCATGGAGCGAATGGGCATTGCCCGCCGTATCGTATGCCATGCAGGACCTGGGCACGACGGTGAAGGCGCAGCGGGTTCCGGTGAATCCCGCAGTTTTGGAGAAGCTCCTGAACTCGATGGCCACATCCCTGGCACCCTCTATCTCGTAGATGGAGCGGGGGAGCGCCCCGTCCTTGATAAAGGCTTCATAGGCCGCATCGTAGAGGATGAGTGCCCTGTTGTGCCGGGCATAGTCGACCCATGCACGGAGTTGATCCCTGGTGATGGTGGCCCCGGTGGGGTTGTTGGGGAAACACAGGTACACGAGATCCACTTTATTGTCCGGCGTATCCGGGACAAAGCCGTTCTCTGCAGTACCATCGAGATAGACGATGTTTGCATAACGGCCATCCGACAGCTCACCGGCACGGCCAGCCATGACGTTGGTGTCCAGGTACACCGGGTAGACAGGGTCGGGTATGGCGATACGGATATCACCGGCGAAGATCTCCTGGATGTTGGCAGTGTCGCTCTTGGCGCCGTCGCTCACGAAGATCTCGTCCGCCTGAATCTCTGCCCCCTTGGACCGGAAGTCGAACCGGGCGATCTGGTCCCGCAAAAAGGCATAGCCCTGTTCCGGACCGTAACCCTTGAACGTGGCATCGGATGCCATCTCGTCCACGGCCCTGTGGAACGCCTCGATGCAGGCCCTGGGCAGGGCCCGGGTCACGTCTCCGATGCCGAGCCGGATGACGGCCTTGCCGGGGTTGGCCTCCTGGAATGCAGCCACCCTGCGGGATATCTCCGAGAAGAGGTAGGACGGTTTCAGTTTCAGGTAGTTTTCGTTGATCCGTATCATCTCACACCTTCTGATTGCATGGGTTCATAGTCTGTCCCGGGATGAATCCCCAAGGCATTCGAGGCACTATACACAGGGGGAAGGTTCTAATCAATAAAGCGTTTGACCTCCACTTCCAGCCAGTCCGCCCATGTATCGACCCCCTGACCGGTCCTGCCCGAGGTCTTCATGATGGCGATCTTCGGGTTCAGGGTACGGACCCTGTCATACAGGGCCTGCATGTCGAAGTCGGACATGCCCAGGTAGTCCACCTTGTTCACCAGCAGCACGTCGCACACCGAGAACATGAGGGGGTACTTGAGCGGCTTGTCGTCGCCCTCGGGAACGCTCAGGATCATGGCGTTGCGGACGGCCCCGGTGTCGAACTCGGCCGGGCACACCAGATTGCCCACGTTCTCGATGATGATAAGGTCCAGCGACGAGAGGTCGAAGGCATCGAGCCCCCTGGACACCATGGATGCATCCAGGTGACAGAACCCGCCGGTGCGGATCTGGACCGCCGGAATGCCTGCACCAGCGACCTTTTGAGCATCCACGACGGAGTCGATGTCCGCCTCCAGGACGCCGATGCGCAGCCGCTTGCGGAGGTGTTCGATGGTCTTCAGGATGATGGTCGTCTTGCCCGCTCCCGGGGAGCTCATGAGATTCAGGAGAAAGGTCTTCCTGTCCTTGAGCTTTCCCCTGAGCTCGTCCGCCTCCTTTTTGTTGTCCGAGAGGATCTCCTCTTTGATCTCTATCAGTTTAATCTCCGCCATCACTCGGCCTCCATGTCCCTGATGTGGTACTCCCTGCCCGAGACGAGCGAGAATTTCCTCTGTCCGCAGGCAGGGCAGGTGATCCCGTCGAGCTTGGTCTTGTCCAGCTCGAAGCGGTTTCCGCACTCGTCGCACGAGAGCACTGCAGGGACCCATTGAATCTTGAGCTTCGCACCCTGTGCCACCGTACCTGCGCTCAGGTGGTCGAAGTACTTCTGCATCCATTCCTCTTCGAGATCGCTCAGAGTGCCGACGGAAAGGCCGATGGCATGCACTTTCTTCACGCGGTGCATGGCCGCGTGCTTGAGGATGATGGTCAGGATGCTCTGCATGACCGGAAGTTCGTGCATGGCTTCAGTCCCCAGAAAACACTATACACCCCGTGGAGGGGATAGTCATCAGAGAAGCCCCTCGTGCTCCTTGATGAAGCGCTCGAAGAACTCCTCCATGAAGGCGTGGCGCTCACGTGCCATGCGCTTCCCCTCATCGGTGAGCATCTTGTCCTTGATCCTGCTGAGCTTGACCCGGTATTCGCGGTAACCGGTGTCGTCTCTGCTGTAGGGCCTGGTCTGCTCCGGCACCGCATCGGGGTTGTGCAGCACCGCACCCACCTCCCCCGCGAAGAGGAAGGCCCGGGCGATGCCCACAGCGCCGATGGCGTCGAGCTTGTCCGCATCGAAGAGGCACTTCGCCTCCAGGGTTTCGGGGATATGGCTGTTGCGGTAGCGGTGCGTCAGGATGCAGTGGATGATGTTCTCCTTCTTCTCCGGGGGGATGGCGAACGATTCGAGCACATCCCCGGCGATGGAGGAGCCGATCTCGGCGTGGCAGACCGAGCCCCTGGCACGGTCCTGGTGGGCCCGGCCGATGTCGTGAAGATAGGCGGCCGCTGCGAGCACATCCAGGTCGGCCCCCTCGATGGCGCCGATGTGCATGCAGAGCCGGTACACCCGTTCGGTGTGCTCCCAGTCGTGGCTGTACTTGGCGTTGGCGAAATGCCTACTCGCGATGTCCCGGATTGCCTCGACGATGCCGTTCATCCTCAGGGGTGTTACCACAACCCCTTCCGACAAGACAAGGGGCTGCGTGCTCGGGGTGGACTGCTTTTGCCTTGACAGCATAAAGGCCGTATATTACCGATAAATCCTGCACATTTCGTGAAGTGCCGCGCAAAGGAGAGGCGTATGAGCGAGAAAAAGAAGAGAACCGGCATGGCGTCCCGGGCGATCCATGCGGGCGAGCCCAGGGACCGCTACGCGGACACGCTGACCACCCCCATTTTCCAGACCTCCACATATGTGTTCAAGAACAGCAAGGACATCGAGGAATACACCAGGGGGAACAAGCCGCGGTTCGAGTACGGAAGGTACGGCAACCCCACCGAGCTCATCGCGGAGAGGAGGCTCGCAGACCTCGAAGGCGCCGAAGACTGCCTGGTGTTCTCCTCGGGCATGATGGCCATCACCACCACCATACTGTCCCTGGTGAAGACCGGCGATCACATCGTGATCACCGACGACAGCTACAAGAAGACCCTCGAATTCTGCAAGTCATACCTCCAGCGCTTCGGCGTGGAGTGCACCATCGTGCCCTTCGGAGACTACGATGCACTGGACAAGGCCATCAAGAAGAACACAAAATTCATCTTTTCCGAGTCGCCCACCAACCCGTACCTCAACGTGTTCGACCTGGTGCTCCTCAAGAAGATCGCCGAAAAGCACGGCGTCATGACGCTCATCGACAGCACCATAGCGACACCCATCAACCAGAGACCCCTGGAGTTCGGCATCGACCTCGTCACCCACAGCGCAACCAAGTATATGTCCGGGCACAACGATATCCTAGCAGGCGTGGTGCTCGGCAGCAGGGAGCTCATCGCCCCCATCCGCAGCCTCCACAAGTCCATGGGCGGCCTCATCGACGCCCACTGCTGCTACCTTCTCCTGCGAGGGCTCAAGACCTTCCCCATGAGGGTGAGGCACATGAACCAGACGGCATTGAAGGTCGCCAGGTACCTGGAATCGCACCCCGATGTGGAGCGCGTGTATTACCCGTTCCTGGAGAGCCACCAGCACCATGCCATCGCCAAAGAGCAGATGACCGGCGGAGGCTGCGTGGTGACCTTTGTCATGAAGGGCGACCTGGCGGCGGCCAATCGCTTCCTCGACTCTCTGGACATGATCTTCATCGGTCCGAGCTTCGGCGGAGCGGAGACGCTCATCACGCACCCCGCCACGGTGAGCTACTACGACTACACCCGCGAGCAGCGCTATGAGCTCGGCATCATCGACACACTGTTCCGCCTGGCAGTGGGCCTGGAGGATGAGGACGATATTATCGCCGACCTGGACCGGGGTTTCAAACGGGCACGGAAGAAGTAGGGCGTCATCGATCGCCAGACATCCGGATGGACGGGCACGGTATGCCCCGACCTGTTCTATGAAACGGAACCTCTTCATTGCAGCACTTATCACATGCCTTTCCCTGGCCTGGGGGACGGGTAGCGCTCAGATCTACAACCAGACCTGCCAGAGCGCCGAGTACGCCCGTACGGTCAATCGGAATGCCGCTACGGACGCAACGGACATCATCGTGTACAACCCTGCGGGACTGGTGGATCTGTCGGAGGGTTTCCACCTCAACGTATCGAACCAGATATGGTTCCGCCGGCCGAGCCACACCTTCGACGATCCCCTGGGCACCGGCAGGATCACCCATGAGCAGGAGGGCACCGACTGGTTCGTGCCGAACCTCCACGCCGCCTACGCGAAGGGTGACTGGTCCGTGTTCGGTGCCGTCTACATCCCCGGCGGCGGGGCGTCGGTTGACTATCCCGACGGCTCCTACACCACCCGTGCCCTCGGGGCAGGGATCATCGGTCAGGATGGTCCTCTGGAGATCGTCTACAACGACATCAAGGATGAATATCTCAAGGGGAGTTCCCTCTATCTCGCGATGAGCCTGGGCGCGGCCTGCAGGGTGACCGAGACGGTCTCCCTGGCTTGCGGTATCCGCACCATTTCCGTGACCAACGAGATCGAGGGCGGCCTGACGCTCACCGACGGCCTCCTCGGCCCGCTGACTCAGGATGTACCCCTGAGGGTGGATGTGAAGGAAGAGGGACGGGGCTGGGGCATCGTCCTGGGCCTTCAGGCAAAACCATCGGCAGACCTGAATCTGGCGGTCCATTACGAGTCCCCGGTGAGGCTGGACCTCAAGACGGATATCAGGAGCGGGGACAATATCAGCGAAGATGCGGGGCTGTTCGTGGACGGGCAGGAGAGCCCGAGGGACTTTCCCGCCATGATCGGCCTCGGTGCGTCGTACCGGTTCACTCCGAGGTTACGGGGCGAGGTGGACTTCAACTACTGGTTCCAGGAGGCGGCGGACTGGGGGACGACCGCTGAAGGCCAGGATAACTCCAGCCTGGCAGGAGACTCCTGGAGCGTCGGTGTCGCAGGGGCCTACATGCTCACGACCCGCCTCGAGGTGAGCGGGGGGTTGCTGTACACATGGTATGAGTTTCCCGACTTCGACGGGTACTACAACAACAACCTCGGGGCCATCGAGGTCTATTATGCAGACGATCTGATGGTCGGGCTCGGGTTCGGCTATGAAGTCGTTTCGGGCTGCAGGGTGAACTTCGGCACCGGGTATATCATCTACCGGGACGGGACCGTCCGGACGGCCACGGGCGACGTGGACATCGAGAACACCTCCTCCACGGCACTGGCCCTCGGGGTCGACTATTCCTTTTGAGATGTTCCCGTCATGACGGAGATCTCTTCCTGAGGATCGAGCAGATATAGGTGCTCATGTCGATGCCCCGGGTTATGGCCTCGATACGGATCTCCATCCTGAGGTCCTCGGGGATGCTCAGGAGGTACTTCGTAACCTTGCCGCCCTGAACCTTCGCGGTCTGACTTTTCTGTGCAGGTTGCCTTGCCATACGGGTATCCTTCCCCGTCCACAGGGCACGTCCGACGCCGCCCAAGGGATTTGCCGCCGGACGGCGCCGTTCAGTTCCCTACTGGGCCTGTATCCTTTCGAGCAGGCGCCCCTCGCTGACGACCTGGTAGTTGTGCCGGATCCTGGTCTTCAGGACCGAACGTGCCTTGACGAACGCCTCATCCTCGGTGGCGAACCAGTATTCCTTCCTCTGGAGGCGGCTGCCGTCCGCTCGACCCCAACTGGTGGTCAGGTACACCCCTCCAAACAGGCAGGTCTGGATGCCGATGACGTACTGGCGATAGCGGTCACTGTCGTGTTCAATCGAGTCGAGAACGATCATGCATGCTCCTCCTTGGGTAAGATTCATTGTTACCTGCCAATCCATCCGCAGATCACAAGAGGCTCCGGCGGGTCCTGTCGAACCCGGGAGGCAGATTATCACAATAATGATGATAAATACAATAATAAAAATAAAAATGATAATAATAATAATGTTGATAATCTCAATAATGACGGCCGATGGCGCGGCGGGATAAGTATGATTGTTCAGTTCGGCAGTGCGGCGATGAGTTCCTGTGAGGATGGTCGAGCCGCAAACGGAGGTCGGGAAATCCGTCTACTCGAGATACAGCGTCTGTCCGTGCCTGAGCTCCACGAGCCTGTCCCGCATACCCGCCTTGTCCATCTCCTTCCGGATGTCCAGGATCGGCTGGTAGACGGGCTCGTCGCCGAGCCTGAATGTCCCCCAGTGGACCACGAGGAGTTTGTCCGCTCCGAGCTCCCGGAAGGCCCTCACGGTCTCTTCGGGATTGATATGGGACTTTCTCATGAACCAGCGCGGCTCGTAGGCGCCGAGATTGAACACGGCGAGGTCTATCTTGTGCATCCTGCCGATCTCTTCAAACCTGTCGAAGTAGGCGGTGTCGCCCGAGAGGTAGATGGTGCGGCCTGAGGGGGTACCGACGAGGTACGATCCCCACAGGGCCGTGTTGGGTCCGGTGAAGGGGTTCCGCATGGTCCAGTGATTGCTCGGCAGGAAGGTGACATCGAAGGGCCCGGCCTTCGTACCGTCGAGCCAGTCCATCTCCCGGACCCGTTTCATCCCGTTCTCCCTGAGAAGTCCTCCATACCCCAAGGGGACGATGTATCCGGCCCGATCGGCGAAGACCTTCAGGCTGTCGAGATCGAGGTGGTCATAGTGGCCGTGGGTGACGAGCACGGCATCGACGCGGGGGAGGTCGGCAACCGGAAAGGCGATGGGGCTGAAGTCCCTGACGGGCCAGAACAGGCCGAAGAGGACAGGGTCGACGATGATGCCGGCATCGTTCTCCCTGATGAGCACGCTGGCATGGTTGATCCACGTGATGCTCACGGAATGGTGGGACTTCACGGCGTTCCAGTCGATCCGCACGGGCTCGACCTTTTCGTAGGCATAGTCCTGTTCGAACCGGTTCTCCGAAAAGAACTTCCACCTGATGAGCTCCATGGTGTTCCGCCGGTGGATGCCCGTTGCGGAAAAGGGGTTGAGGAAGACGCCCTGGCCGTGATGGATCCTGTTCTGCACGATCTCCCTCAGGCTCATGGTTCCGGCATGCGGTAATGCCGACTCGGCAGGGCCATCGGTTCTGTACAGGGTCATCATCACCGCCATGGGAATGAGTAACGTAAGGGCTATACGCAGTATGCTCATCTTCATGCCGCTCAAGATCCTCATCTAGGGCATGGGGGGGGAAAAAGCAAGGAACCTTTGGCCGGATGAGCCGGAATAGCTTTGACTTCGACAGGTTCCGGCCTTATTCAATAATCTGACGGGCACCGGCTAAGGTGTTCCAGGGGAGGATGTATGCTGAAGATCGGCGGTACGCTCATGCTCTGCATGCTGCTCATGGGCTGCTCGGGCCCCAGGCCCTCCACCTTGGGGCTCAAGGACGGCAGGCTTTTCCCCTGCCCCGACAGTCCCAACTGCGTTTCCACCCAGGAACGGTCCGAAGGACACCGCATCGAGCCCCTGCGGTACACCGGGACAAAGGAAAACGCCCGGCAGAAGCTTCTGCAGGTGATCGGAGGCATGCCCCGGGTGAAGATCGTCACCGATTCCGGCGATTATATCCATGCCGAGTTCGCCTCCCGGATCTTCAGGTTCGTGGATGACGTGGAATTCGTCTTCGACGATGCAGAGAAGCTCATACACTTCCGCTCCGCCTCCCGTCTCGGTTACTCGGACCTCGGGGTGAACCGCAGACGCATGGAGGAGATCAGAAGGCGGTTCGAGGCTCAATGAACAGTGTCCTGCCGGTTCATGTGAGTCACCGGAGAATCTTCATCGTTTTTACCCGATACCCTGCTCCAGGTGCGGTCAAGACCAGGCTGGTGCCGGTGCTGGGTGCACAGGGGGCAGCGGATGTTCATGCAGCCATGACCCGCCATGCCGTTCGGACCGCAGCGAACGCCATGGCAGTGCACGAGTTCTCCCTGGAGGTTCATTTCGACGGAGGAGATCGCAACGGCATGCGTACGTTCTTTGGCGATGAGATACCCTACATCCCTCAGTCCGGAAACGACCTGGGCGATCGCATGCGTACGGCCATCGGAGCCGTCCTCCATGACGGAGCCGAGGCGGCGGTCCTCATCGGCACCGACTGTCCGGGCATCACTGGGGCTCTCATCGGGCAGGCTTATGCCGCCCTGGAAGAATCCGATTGCGTGCTCGGTCCTGCCTCTGACGGCGGGTACTACCTCATCGGCATGAAGAGGGATATCCCCGAAGTTTTCTCTTCCGTGCCGTGGGGCACCGGTGAGGTGCGTGCACGCACCCTGGATGTCCTGAGACGGATGGGATTGAAGGTGGTGCTTCTGGACGAGCTCCCCGACGTGGATCGGCCCGAAGACCTGCATGTGTGGGAAGAGATGGAAAGGGCCCTGGCCTTGCCCATGATCTCGGTGGTCGTCCCTGTGCTCAATGAGGGCGCTGCCGTGGGCGTAACCATCCGGAAGGCACTGGCGGGAAGGAACGTGGAGGTCATCGTCGTGGACGGAGGAAGCACGGACGACACGGAAGCCCACGTCCGCCGGACCGGGATACGCACCGTTCCGTCAGGTCCCGGAAGGGCCCTGCAGATGAATGTCGGGGCCGCCGCCTCCCACGGGGAGGTCCTGCTCTTTCTCCACGCCGACACCCTGCTGCCTGCCCGGTACGACGACATGGTACGGGCCGCCATGGAGGACGGGGAGGCCGTTGCCGGGGCCTTCGGGCTGTCCTTCGACACGGGAGGGCGTGCCCTGGACATGATCGCCTTCGGCGCCAACCTGAGGTCCCGGCTCCTCGGGCTGCCCTACGGCGACCAGGCGTTCTTTGTGAAAAGGGATGCCTTCCGGCGGGTGGGAGGATTCCGGGAGGTGCCCATCATGGAGGACGTCATGTTCATGGGGTCGGTGAAGAAGCTGGGCGGTGTGGTGATTCTTCCGCAACACGTCACAACCTCCGCAAGGCGCTATCGCGAGCTCGGACCCGTAAGGACCTGGATGTTCAACCAGCTTGCCATGGCCGGATATTCCCTGGGCATGCCTCTCGAAGGGCTGGCACGGCTTTATCGCGGCAGGGAGCCGTCCATACGGGCGTGGGTGAAGGTCATAGCGGATGCATGGAATGAAAGGAGATCCACGTGATGCCGGTAAGAATCATGGCCATTCTTGTCGTCCTGGCCGGAGTTGCCTGCTTTTCTCCACTCAGCGCAGGGGATGCGACCCTGTTCAGGGAGGACTTCCGTGATCTGTCAGACTGGAAGGAAGTCTTTTTCCCCAAGATTCCAAGACACACGGTCTACGGCATCGAAAAGTCCGGATCGGATTCGTACCTCATGGCAACGAGCGATGCTTCCGCCTCCCTGCTCGTGTACCGGAATCCCTTCGATGTGTACGAATACACCAGGATGCGCTGGAGGTGGAAGATCTCCAATGTCTATGCCAAGGCCGACCCCCGGAGCAAGAAGGGCGACGACTATCCCATAAGGATTTATATTGCCTTTCAGTATGAACCTGAAAAAGCGGGCATTCTGGAAAAAGCAATGTATAACGCCGCCAGACTCGTCTACGGCGAGTACCCGCCGCTCAAGTCCTTGAACTATGTCTGGGCGAGCAGGCCGGAGAAGGACCGCATGATCGTGAGCAGCTACACGGACCGGAGCATGATGATCCTCCTGGAAGCAGGGGCAGCAAAGGCAGGGCAGTGGGTGGACGAGGAGGTCGACATCCTGGCCGACTACCGGAAGGCGTTCGGGGTCAGCCCCCCGCGCATGGCCACCATCGGCATCATGAACGACTCGGACAACACGGGGGAGAAGTCGGTGTCCTATGTGGATTACATAGAGGTGCTCAAGTGAGGCGTAAAGGATTAGATGAGGGGTTTTTCAAGAAGAAAACATAGGTTTCCGAAATACATGTATGGTTTTGGGAAGAATGATAACCAGATATGTGGGTTTCATCCCTGCAACAATCATCCTGATGTGTCAGGTTGCCGGTTATGATGGCCTGATGCCGGCACCCGAGAAACCAGGGGACACACAACCAGGGGACTCGGCTTCAATCATCCGGCATGGATCGTTTTGCATATGGCTTACGTGAACGTTTCCCGTTATCATCCGAACCCCATGATGAATGTGCAGTGGTATCCCCAAGTGCATCGACGAAAGAAGGGCGCAAATGAGTTTCAATATCAAGGATCCAAACCGAAACTATGCTGTAACGGATAGGGATCTCGCGGATCCTTCGTCCATGTATCCTCTCAAGACGGAAAGGGAAACTGTCGCAGCACGTCAGATCTTTCGTGATCAGAGTACCTGGGAAGATCTGCTGACATACAGCAGAACCATAAAAAAATATGAACATGAAGGAAGCATACCGGACTCTATTGCCGCCCTCAACCGCATGAAGATTCGCAGTGGGTATGTTCCAGAAGAATTATCACACCAGGAATTAACGGGCAGGCAGTTGATAAGACAAGCTGAACTGATCTGCAAGGCACCATTCTTCAAGGCGATACAGACGCATCCCGAGACCAGGCATGTACATGAATTCTATGATCAGAAACGACTCATCAAAGAGACCATTCTTATCTTATATCTGTTAAGAAGGATTGGTAACATCTTTAGATCCAATAAGATACAGACGATTATGGGGACCCCCGTAGAGGTAAGCGTTGCCTGGCAATGCTTCGGCACCCTCTGGCCTGCAGGGATTGATCTCTATGGAGTACTGAAGGACTTATATCCAGCCTTCCATGCGCGCATTACCGGACAGATTCCTCATTATATCGCAGAGAACCTGGGGTGTTTATTGGATCGACATGTCGACAGGAAGGCTGTTCGTGGAATCGGCAGGTTTCTTGTGGATGATAAAAGCAGGTTCCTCGGGTTATACCCGGTTGCAGAGGTGCCTGAAGAGCACGTCACCCTGGACTCGCCATTCGTTTCCCAGGACCAGATCGGGAGGAGGGCGCTTGTCCGAAGGATACTCGGTGACATCACGGACATAATGCACAGAGACCCTTCTTCATCCATAGTGGTACTGGATTATGCCGGGGGAGTGGGGAACCTTTCCGAGGTATTGCTGAAGATGGTGTATTCTCTCGAAGACAATGAGTTGCGGACGAACCTCATGGACAGGGTGCATGCGGTGATCATTGACCTCGAGGAAGACCAGCTTGAAGCAGGACGAAAGAGGTTCGAGGTGATGGGCAACAAACCGGACCTGCAAGGAATCAATGACAGAATCATTTTTCTGAAGGGTGATGTTACAAGGCCGTTGGGTGAACACCACCTGAAAAGCATTCATGACAAGTTCGGAATCAAAGACAATGATCAAACTGTTTATCTGGGCATGACCGCATACACGGTCGGCGCCCTTGATATTCAATCGGCCCAGGATGTGACTACCTATGCCCAAGCCATGGCTCGTGAGATATTCAACCAATGCGCTAAGATTTATGCGGTTGATTTTTCTTCACCCATGTGGAGGTTGGACGACTTCTTGAGAGATACCAACAGGTGGGGAAGAGAATACCTGAGAACCGTGCATGGTGTGCCGGACCCTCAAGATGAATATACGCCACTGCCTCGAATTATCGCTTCGTGGTTGTCACTCCGGTATGGATTGCAATGCAAGACAACAGCTGATTTTGTCAGAACCATGGCCCTGGCCCCTGCATTGGCTGCACATTACGTCACTGCATGGCCCGGTTCTGAGGGACATAGTGCAGGCTACAGCATAGGGGAAGGTGGCTTGATGAAGAAACCCGGAATCCTGTCTTTTGCCGGGAGCCTGCAGTCATGTGGCGCCAGCGTTATGTACAGATCAAAGGTGTGGCTCATCGGAAGTCTGGACCTCGGAAAGACGCATAAGGGTAACCGTGCCTGGGCATTCATTCCCGGTTGGACAGCTGATTTTGTCGTTGCGGAAAAACAATAAGTCAAGGTTCAGGACTTCTATTTTACCATGACCCATGGGTCTCTGCCGTCCTCACGGGTTCAGGTTATTCCTCAACTGATGATCATTGTACCATCCCCATGATAACCACCTGTGATGGTCATACCGTCGACTATTGTGCCATAATCATAGGATGTGTTTGAATACCACCCACCAGAGATTCTAACTCAAGATAAGTACATTGGTCGAACTGATGTTTTCTGAGGATTTCTCATGGTTTTGAGAAGCTTGAGAATTGATGATCTTGTTTCATAATCTCTGCTTGCAGCATCAAGCATGAGATAGTGTTGAGGCATTTCTAACTGAATATTCATCGGGCGCATAGGGCACGGGGTGTATTCCTGAGGAGTTCCCCCCAATCACGGTCTAGGTGATTTACTCTGGGGCATCACGTCTGGACATTCCTGATCCCGAACTCCACGGCGAAATCTGTAGCCTTGACGATCGGACGTATATTCTTGTTGTCTTTTTCAAGTTCAACGATTCCGTACCCGGCCATGGTCTTCAGGGTTCGGGACAGGTTGCTGCTCTTTCTCCCGGTCAGGCTTTCCAGCTCCTTGATCGAGGCCGGCCGCTTCTCGAGGATGACCCGCAGCAAATCCTGGTTGTCGTTGCTGAGAACCTGGGCCATCGACTGGATGGACTCGAACCAGATCTTGGGGTCTCCCTTCTTGGGGATATATTCACCTTTCGCTATTGCGATCGTCCTATCGCGATATTTTGTTCTCGACATTATCCCGACCTTCAGAACCTTCGGTGTCATGATGCGTCACTCCTTTCCCTTCTTCAGGAAGCTCTCAACTTCCTCCCAGAAGTCGACCATCAGCTGTTCTGCCGACTCAAACTCGTACGGTTCGACCCTGCTCTTTCTGTGTATGTGGTCTTGGTTGCGGCAAAACGCTTGCGCCGTGGTCTTATGGCATGCGCGTTGTCGTATCCAAGTATCCTCTCGTTGTTTTTGTCATGCAGGGTCAGGGTGTATCGAATGCCGTGAGGCACCTGGTCTGTCGCTGTAGTCTTCCACGCTTCTATCTTCACCCAATACCCGCTTTCCATGAGGAACTTCTCCCCATGCAGCAGCAGGAGATTTTCCAGGCCGGTCATTGGCTTAGCCATGCCCGCGGGAGCTCTTCTTCGTTATAGATATCATCTGATGATAACTATAAGACCTTTATCGTCACGAATCAAGCTTCTTATGAGAGAGGGGGCATTGCCATGTGGATTTACATGGGGGACATCCGCACGAAACAGGATGTGGCAGTATCCCAGCATGTGTAATTATCTGGGCACCCCCCTGCGGGAGGTAAGGATTACATGAAAACCCAGAACCTGATGATTCCGTTCTGAAATATATACTTCTTACTGCTCTATATTGAATCGTTGCTGATGGCACAGTATCTATGCTTTCTCTGAGCTGCTAAAACCAATGCTTTTTTTGCGTT
>ERZ795057.973-NODE-973-length-26810-cov-5.839245_pt1 | contig 26810 bp, 21 predicted proteins | sample MGYA00375141_ERZ795057 | MGnify/ENA primary metagenome ERZ795057 (study PRJEB30186, sample SAMN05720163) | activated sludge metagenome | isolation source: Anaerobic digester | place: Hong Kong | collected 2015-01-26 ...
GGGTATCCCTGGACGGAGATGAAAAAAGAGGTAAAGGGGGTCCCTGAAAACTGGACCGATGTCCTGGTAAAAGATGTGGTGATGAATTATGACCAGTTCCGGTATCAAAGTTATCATGCAGAAATCATCGGCAAAGACTATTTCGATTTTTATTTCAAAGGAGAGCCGGAAGAGGTGCTAAGTCAAAGACTTTCAGAGGAGTTTATCCGCTGCTATTTTTATGTGATGAGAGGGAAGGATGAGGCCGGGGTTACCCGTTATCTCATTGATTCTGACAATGACCACGATTTTTCCAATAATGCTCCTGTCAAACTGTGGACACACGAAGAGTGGGACAAACTCTCTGAAAAAGAGAAAAGAGATGCTTGCGTGGACGTCCGTGTGGAAGCAAAACTCAACGGAAAAGTCCGTACCCTTAACATACCCTTCAGGTTTATGGATTGGAATGGGGAGGCTCTGGGGTGGACAGCCTTCTTCAGAGGAGAAGGGACTTTTCTCGGGAGCAAGTTCATAATCTTTCCCGGGGGTGGCCTGGATTTTGATTACCCGACATTCCGTTATTTTGAAAATTCCGAAGCTTATGAGGACTTTACTGAAGGAAACCTTCTTTTTGCTCTGGGGGATCATTACCGCTTTAACGGGATCGATACCGGTGCTATGACAGTCATGCTGGAAAAACAGCCTGTCGGTGAACCTCTCTTCGCCGCCCAGGTAGGGTATACAGCGCCTCCCTTCCAGGGGAAGGAGATCCTTTCACAAGAGACACGCTGTCTTGAGGATTATCGGGGAAAGTACGTCTATCTTGTCTTTTGGAGCCGGACCTGCCCCTGGTGTGTCAAGGAGATCCCATATATCGATGAAGCGCGAAAAGAGATGAAAGGAAAGGAAATCGTCTTTTTGGGCGTGACGAAAACAAGAGAAGAAGATATGAAGCCCTTTATGAAAGAGCAGGGAATCGCCCTGCCGACGGTTCTGAGTACCGATGAGAATGACATCTCCGGGCTTTATCACGTTAACGGGATTCCCTATCCTATGCTTATCGGGCCCGACGGCAAAGTGCTGGCCGAGGGAGTGGAGTTGAGGATGGGCAGCCTTATCCCTAAATTGAAGGAGTTCGTAAAATAAAGAAGGGATCGTAATATGATAAAAAGGATTTTTGCTATCATTCTGACGTTCTATTTAGCCATAGCCTGTGCCTGTCAGGCAAAGAATATCTTTGTACTGGCCTCAGAAGGATCGGTCCCGGAGATGGAAGAGCTTTTAAAAAACGGGGGCGATGTCAATGTGGTCGATTCGCGGAGTCTTTCTCTTCTCCACCTGGCTTCCGCATTCCATTCTGATCCTGATATGGCCACTCTCCTTCTACGTTACCGGGCCGATGTCGAAGCAAGAGACAGGGAGGGAAATACTCCCCTTCATCTGGCTGCCCGCTTCAACGGTAACCCCGAAACGATTACCCGTCTCATCAAAGGGGGTGCCCATGTGAACGCCAAAAACTCATGGGGTGCCACCCCTCTGATCTTAGCGGCCTGGGAAAATCAAAACGGCGAAGTCCTTGAAAAGCTCCTTGATTACGGAGCTGATCCCTCAGTCTCCGATAAAAACGGAGAGACGGCCCTGGATTTTATCCGGGAGAACAAGGCCCTCAGAGAGACTTATTTGATCAGGAGATTGCAGGTTTCGGGAGAAAGAGAGGGACGATGAACGCTGTCATCCGGGCTCTTTTTGAACGAAAATCAGTTCGCGCTTTTACTCAGGAAGCCATTACCGAAGAAGAAAAAGAGCTTATCCTGGAGTCGGCTTTCCAGGCTCCCACAGCAGGGAACCAGATGCTCTATACGATCCTGGATATTCAGGATCAAAAAATAACAGAGGCTCTGGCGGAGGTTTGTGATCACCAGCCCTTTATTGCCAGGGCTCCTCTTGTCCTCGTCTTCCTGGCTGATTGCCGCCGTTGGATGGATGCTTATGAAGCCGCCGGGGCCCCTCACCGGGAGCCTTCAGTTGGGGATCTTCTTCTGGCCTGCGAAGATGCTCTTGTAGCCGCCCAGAACAGTGTGACAGCGGCTCAATCCCTGGGGATTGGTTCCTGCTACATCGGGGATATCCTGGAAAACCGCGAAGAAGTGGTGAGACTTCTGAATCTGGATGAAGCTGTTCTTCCCATTGCCCTGGTGGTCTACGGCCACCCCGACGAAGGGCAGGTAAAGCGTCCAAAACCGGCACGGTTCAGCCGGGAATATATCGTCTTAAAGGATCAGTATCGGCGCCTTGACGAAAAGGAGATAAGGGAGATGTTTCAAAAGAGAAGCGGACAAAAAGATTTCGATTTTGATAGCTATGTCCGTGCCTTTTGTGAAAGAAAATATATGTCCGGCTTTGCCCTCGAGATGAACAGGTCAGCAGCAGCTTATATAGAGGAGTTCCTGAAGAAATGATTCTGCACTTTCCGGAAAAGCGGCCTATGAAAAGTATCAGCGGGCAACAATGAAAAAAATGAACCTGATGATGACTATCATCGAGACAGACCGTCTTATCCTCAGGCCTGTCACCCTAATAGACCGGGAAGAGATCTTTGCCGACTTCACGCCGCGTGTCACAAGGTTTATGTACCCTGTATCCTCCCGTGATATCAGTGCCACAGACCGGTTCATTGAAAATTCACTGAAAGCCATGGAAGAGGGGAAAGACCTCCAGCTTGTCATCAGAGACAAAAATAGCGGAGCTTTTATCGGATGTGCCGGGCTCCACAGTCTTGAGAAAAGAACCCCGGAACTGGGGATATGGATCAGAGAGTCTTCTTTCGGACTTGGATTGGGGCGTGAAGCTGTCCGTGGCCTCTATGAGTGGGCATGCAAGCATCTGCATCCTGAAGCTTTTCTCTATCCCGTAGACAAGAGAAACAGGCCCAGCCGGAAGATCCCTCTCTCCCTGGGAGGAAAAATCATCAGCGAAGAGGTCGCTCTGACTCCGGATGGACGGACTCTGGAACTTGAAAATTACCTCATCCCTCCCCTTAAGAAGAACTAAACCTTCTCTCTCCCTTCTTCATTTTCTTTCCTTTCTTGCTTGAAGAAAAAGGGCTGGAACTTTATACTAATGAGTAAAGCCGAAATAATGCACTATTCAAAAGGACAAATTATCTGCAGGGGTTTAGGGAGGGAGGAGAGATGAAAAAGTTATTTTTTTTGGCGGCTCTTATCTTGATGGCTTTTTTTTCTGTACGGGGAGAAAATTGTCCCCAGTGCCACCGCATCTTCCGCGTGAGCGATTGTGAAAACAGGGCCTATCCTGATGACTTTGATAAACGGCAGAACGAATATTCTCAATGTATCAATGCCTTTATGGGATTCGGCTCCGACGAGACCTGGTTTGTGGATGATGAGAACAGGGGGCGCTATGAGGAGGCTTTGAGACATTGCGCCTCTCTGAAACCCGACTGGGGATATCAGTTCGACCAACATAGCGACGAAGAGCTCCGGTCTGTCCTTACCTCCTCGCTGGCCGTACTTTTCCACTCTTCCCGGGCCTCTTTTATCCAGGGGAGTGAGTCTGATTATTTTTTTGAAGGGGTCTATGATTGTGCCAGGATCCCAAATGCAGATCTTGTCACCGGGGCAGAAGAGTATCCTTCGACACTGAAACTGTGTCTTTACTATGATAAGGGCGGGGAAAAAGAGCTTGTCAAAGAGTGGACAGGACACTCCTCTCTTCACCACTATGACTCACTGGCTTCACAGATGTTTGAAAACCGGGATGCACTTCTGAGAGGAGATGTCCCTCTTACTGATATCACGGATGATTTTGAAAAAATGCCTTTCACCTGCCGCATCAGGGGAGAAAAAGAGATAGTGTCCTATAACACAGAGATGAAGATCAAGGTGTCTGATTTCCGGGATGGACAGGGACGCCCTTCAAGGGAATTCTGTCGCGTCGCCGTTTCTGTCAAGGAGGGAGAGATCCTCAACGGGACTACACCGGCCGGGTTGCCCCGGGGGAAGACAGCGGTTTTTCTGGTGGGCAGCGGAGAGGTCAATGTGGATTACCGGGCTCCTGATACTTCCCTTGAAGGGGAGGAGACGGTCCGGGTCTACCATTGCCACACCATACGGGATGTGTCCCGTTGGCCTTTGCAGAAGACGGAGATCTCCCGCCAGGTTATCGCAGAAGAGAAGGTCCCTTATAAACTCCCCGGTGTCTATGCCACGCTTTCTGTGACTTATGAAAAAGAGAGATCGGAAAGAAGAGATAAGGGCCCCCGTCACCGAGTGGAGAAGAGATGGACAGAAAAGAAGGAGGCAAAAATCCATTTGATCCTTGATAAGAAGCCGCGTGAATCCGTCGCCTTCGATCCCGCCACAGGAAAGATCAAAGTGACACGTTACCGCTACCAGGTCAAAGAAGTATCGATCGGACAGGCCTCGTTGACGGGACACGGGACAAGTGATGAAGATATCTCAGGAGTGCATACGGTCACAGCTTCAGAGGACCGGGGGAGTTATTCCGAACTGGAGATGCAGAAGAGCGGTTCCATGCTTGTTTTGGATGTAGACCCTGAGACAGGGGAGATCGTCACAGCCACATTCCCTCAGTTTATCCTCAAAGGGAATATCACCCATTCCACAAGCGGAACACAAAGCTGCGGAGAACGGGTCACAGAGATCAACCGTACCTTTGAAGAGAAGGATTTTTTTGAGGTGAGCCAGGATTTCGGGAGTGATTCTCATGAGGAAGCTGTCTCTGTCAAAGAGGGGAACGGACGGACTCTTCTCAAAGGGGGGGGGCGGAAAGAATCCCGGGGGAAGTTCGATGTGGAGTCCTTTTCCTCTACCTGGGTGGTCGTTATTGAACCGTAATCGATTCGGCCAAGGATAAACCTTGGAGTGAGTGCCGGCAGATAAGTTAAGGAAACCGAAAAAAAATCTTCAAATAGCCCGACAAATGGGTATCATATCCGTATAAAGAATAAAAGAATCAGAGGAGTCCCGCATGAAAAAGATCTTTTTATCTCTTGCTTTGCTGTTTACCTTTACCTTCCTTTTTGCTCAGGAACATCAATGGAAGCGCTATCCGGCCATCTCCCCTGACGGGGAATGGATTGCCTTCTCTTATCAGGATGATATCTATGTGGTCTCATCCGGAGGGGGAAGGGCCCGGCAGCTGACCGTCAATGAAGCTTATGATTTCAGGCCGGTCTGGTCTCCGGACGGAAAGGCCGTGGCCTTTGCGTCGTTTCGATACGGTCATTTTGACATTTTTACCGTTCCCTTCCAGGGAGGTGAGCCCGAACGTGTGACCAATGCCCCCGGCTCGGAGATCCCCTATGCCTATACTCCCGACGGAGAAGAGATCCTCTTCAGTGCCCATATCCAGGATGACCCCGAAAACCGCCTCTATCCCGCGTACTATCTGGATGAGCTCTACAGTGTCTCCCTGGATGACCGCGGGATACGCCGGATCCTGACGACACCCGCCGAAGAAGTCGCTCTTTCAGCAGACGGCTCGTTTCTTCTCTATCAGGATCTCAAAGGGGGAGAGAATGCCTGGCGGAAACATCATACCTCTTCTGTGGCCCGGAACATCAGGCTCTATGATTTTGAAAAAAAGACCCATACTCTGCTGACGCAGTTCAAAGGAGAAGACCGGAACCCTGTCCTGGACCAGAGCGACAAGACCGTCTACTACCTGACAGAGCAGTTCGGGGACTTCAATGTGGCCTCCTTCCCTCTGGATGATCCTGCAAAAATCACACAGCTGACTTTTCATAAGAGACATCCTGTCCGTTTCCTGACTATTTCTGAAGACAACACCCTCTGTTACGGATATCACGGCGAGATCTATCTCTACCGGGGAGGAAAAAGCCATCAAGTGGATGTGGAGATCATCAATGAGCCCAAACACTATGCTGTAGACCGGATCGTCCATACAGGGGGAGTCTCGGAGTTTGATGTCTCTCCTGATGAATCCGATATCGTCTTTGTGGTCCGGGGGGATGTCTTCGTGACATCTGTGAAATTCAAAAAGACTATCCGGATCACAGATACCCCTGAACAGGAGCGTTCAGTGGGGTTCAGCCCCGACGGACGCTCCATCGTCTACGCCTCTGAACGGAACGGAAGCTGGGATATCTACATGACCCGGATGGCCGATAAAGAAGAGAAGTCCTTTGCCTATTCAAAAGCCCTGGAAGAGGTCCCCCTGGCTACCGGCCCTGAAGAAGAGTTCCAGCCTCTCTTCTCCCCGGACGGGGAAAAGGTCGCTTATCTTGAGAACCGGCAGATTTTGAAAGTCATGGACATTGACTCAAAAAAGACGAAGACCATCCTGGAAGGGGACAGAAACTACTCCTATATCGATGGGGACATCTTTTTCAGCTGGTCTCCCGACAGCCGCTGGCTCATTTTTGACATGCTGAACGACGGAAAGAATACCAACGATATAGGGATGCGTGATGCGGAAGGAAAGGGCCCCGTCTTCAACCTCACCGAGAGCGGGTATTACAATTGGGGTGCCAGCTGGGAGATGAAGGGAGAGGCCATCATCTACAACACGGGGAAATACGGGACACGGCGCTTCGGCGGCTGGTTTGAAGAGTATAATGTCTATGCTCTTTACATGACCCGGGACGCCTATCTCAAAGCGACTCTCAACAGCGAAGAACACCAGGAATATATCCGCCTCCGGAAAGAAGAAGAAAAAGCCGGGGAGGAGAAGGGGGATAAGGAGAAAAAAGAGAAAGAGAAGATCAGAAAGATCGAGATAGACTGGAATAATCTGGAAAAGCGTAGTATAAAACTGACACGGTTCCCGGCTCAGCTGGCAGGGACTTTTCTCTCTGAAGACGGTGACAGTCTCTATTATCTCTCGCGGCATGCGGACAAGACCGAGTTATGGAAAGTGAGCCTGCGGCAGAACGAATACACCCAGATCGCCACATTCCCCGAAGACACCAGGCTCTCTGCAGTCAATAGAAAAAGAGATACTATCTGGATCCTGACCAAGGGAGCCATCCTCTCCTATAATGTGATGACCAGGGAAAAACAGTCGGTCGCTTTTGAAGCGGAACAGTTTCTGAAACTTAAACAAGAGAGAGCCTATCTCTTTGAACATATATGGCGTCAGGTGAAGGAGAAGTTCTATGACCCGGGGATGCACGGCGTCGATTGGGAGATGTACAGACGGGAATATGAGCCCTTTCTCCCTTCTATCAATAATGATTTTGATTTTGCCGAACTGGCCAGCGAGATGCTCGGGGAGCTCAATGCCTCACATACAGGGGCTTATGCCCGGCTCTCTTCAAAAGAGCGCGATAACATTGCTGCTTTAGGGATCTTTTTCGGCTTTGATGATGAAAACAGGGAAGGGGTCGTTATCAAAGAGGTGATCCCCGGCGGAGCTTTCTTCAAAACGGGGGCCTACATTCCCGAAGGAACTCTGATTAAAAAAATCGACGGCAGGCCGGTCACTTCTCTCAGAGACTATTTTGCCGCTCTGAACCATAAAGAGGGGACTTTTGTCAAAGTGACAGTCAACAGACCCGGGATCTTTTCCGGAGATGAAGACCTCTTCATCAAAGCAGAGAACTCCGATTACTGGAGCCTCTACGACCGCTGGGTGGAAAAGAACCGGCAGACAGTGGAAGCTCTTTCTGAAGGGAAATTGGGGTATGTCCATGTCCCCTCCATGAATTCAACCAGTTATAACCTTGTCTATCATGATATGTTCGGGCGGTATGCCGACGCAGAGGGTATCATCGTGGATACCCGGTTCAACGGCGGCGGGAATCTCACCGAGGAGCTGGTGATGCTTCTCAACGGAGAAAAATATATTCACTGGACACCCCGGGGCCAGGATTACGGCTATGATACTTCCCGGTACTGGTTCAAAAAGAGTATCGTCATCATGAGTGAAGGTAATTATTCCGATGCGCACGGTTTTCCTTATGCCTACAAGACCATGGGACTAGGAAAACTGGTCGGGATGCCCGTTCCCGGCACCATGACTTCTGTTTGGTGGGAACGGCTTCAGAATCCGGCCATCAATTTCGGGATACCGGAGATCGGGGGACGTGATCTTACCGGGGACTACCTGGAAAATCAGCAGCTGGAGCCCGATATCAGAGTGGATACCGATTATGAAGTCATCTCCAGGGGCCGTGACCAGCAGCTGGAAGCCGCTGTTCAAGAACTTTTAAAAGAGTTGGAAAACAGCGATCAGTAAGGATACACGGGAGCGCAAAAAAGCGCTCCCTTTCGTTTTTAATCTTCTCTTTTCTGATGAAGATGGATATCCAACTGGGGAAAAGGAATATTGAGATTGTAATCCGGAAAGCGCGTGTAGACTTTCTCGTTCATATCAAAGAAGATCCCCCAATAGTCGCTTGTCCTGGCCCAAACTCTTACAGCAAGATTAACAGAGCTGTCTGCCAGCTCTGAAAGGCCGATGAAGGGTTCGGGGTCTGAAAAGATGCGTTCATCTTCTTTGATGAAATCGGTCATGGCCCGCTTAAAATCCTCAATTTTATCCCCATAGGCGATGCCGAAGGCCCAGTCGATCCGGCGGGTCTCCTCTTTTGTGTAATTGACCAGGTCATTGGTAGCCAGGGGGCCGTTGGGCAGGATGATGACCTTGTTGTCCACAGTGGTAAGATGGGTGGTGAAAATGGTGATGTCCCTGACGATTCCTGCATGGCCCTGAGCCTCGATATAATCACCCACATTGAAGGGACGGAAGATCAGGATGATCACACCACCTGCGAAATTCTGCAAGGTTCCCGAAAGAGCCATGCCGATGGCCAGCCCCGCAGCTCCCAGAAGGGCTATGAACGATGTCATCTGTATCCCCACCATACCCATGACACTGATGATCAGAAGAATCCTTAAAAGGGCTCCTAAGAAACTGGCTACAAAAGAGAGAAGAGAGGGATCGACATTTCTTCTGGAGAGCATCTTTTTCAGGCCGCGGGTAAAGAGCTTTATGATCCAGAGTCCGATGACCAGAACCAGAAGAGCTCCGGCGAGCTTCGGAGCCCAGGCCATGGCAAGCCCGGTCAGTTTTTCCCCGTTATCCACAAGGGCAGCGATTTGGTTTTCCATTTTTACTCCTTTCTGAAGACGGTAAAGGAAAGTATAGCAGAAAAAAATGGACTTGTGTGAAAATTACCGGGATGTATCCCGGGTACTCTGAAACTTCAGGAGAGGAAAAGTGTCCTATTAAAAAAACGGAGGTTTCCATGAGACGTATCTTGACAATTGTTTTTTTCACAGCCCTTTCGCTCATCTGGGGTTGTGCCGGGGGAGAAAAGAGAGTACTCAGGAATGAAAAACCCCGGGACGGAGTCAGGGCAGCTGCTTTTAAACAGATGCTGGACACTCCTGAAATCGCCACGAATAACCTCTTCTATTCAGCCGCTGTCTACCAGGGCAGGCTCTATTATCTGGAACGCCGCCCCGACCGTTACATCATCCATGTGAAAGGGATCGGGACCGGCAAAGAGGAGGGGATCATCCTGAACAGAGGAAAGGGGCCCGGAGAAGTCATGCATAATTTGGGTATCCGTATCCACGACAACCGGATCTACTTTTGTGACCTGCTTATGAGACGGGTGAATATCTATGACCTTCAGGGGGGCTATCTGGACGAGTTCTCACTGACCGACGAGATCGGCAATCCCTGGTCTTTTGAAGTAACCGATGAAGCCTTCTATTTTGCCGGAACTATCCGCTTTAAGCTTTCCCGGGTAGACAGGAGAACAGGAGAGGTGCGCTCGCTTCCCTTTGACAAGGTCTATGAGGGAGGGATACTCCCCGGCGGGACACTGTCAGTGGATAAGGCAACGGGAGATATCTTCCTGGGTTATTACGGGCAACCCTACCGTATTGAAAAATATAATAAAGATCTGGAACTGGTCATGACCTTTTCACGGAAAGGCCTGGAACATTACCCCTCCCCGGAGTATTTCCGCAACGAGGTCACCGACGGGACTGTGGGATGCTACCTGATCTCTTCCATGCGCAATGACGGGCGCTTCCTCTATGTGGCTAACCCCAACGGGCAGGAATTTGACAAAGAGTGGAGCTATCGTGTTATGGATTACTTTTTTGATGTCTACGATATGAAGACAGGCCGATACGTCAGACAGATCAGGGTGGCCAGGCCGGAAGAGATCCAGGGGGACAATGTCCTTGTGGATATCGAAGAAGGAAAGATCTTTTCTCTGGTAACTGATTACGGCAAAGCCACCAGAACGATGTGGCCTGACACAGAAAAGAGATCTTCACGCACCCTCTTTGTCTTTGATATCGAATAGGGCTTTAAAAAGCAGGTATCTACCCTGCCTTTTCCTTTTGCTGCGGGCAAAGGACTGCTATACTATCAATATCGAAAGAACAAGAAGAAAGGAGCCTGAATGAGAAGAAGCGTGGCCCTGATATTGATGGTATTGACTATTACACTCTTGGGATACGGAGATGAGGTTCCCTTTGCTTTTAAGTCCCGTACGCTCATTGATTATCTGGGCGAGATGTTTCAGGCCTCATCGACTCTCGAAGAGGAGGGGCAGGATTACAGGATGCAGAATCTCTTTGACGGGTATGCCGGCTCCGCCTGGGTGGAAGGCAAAGAGGGGGCAGGCCTTGGGGAGTCTCTTATCCTGGCAGTTCCCCGGGGTGCTGACACCTTAGCGCTTGTGAACGGATTTGCCCGCTCCTCCTCTCTCTATCTCAAAAACAACCGAATCAAAGAGTTGTCTCTGACGGTGGAACGGGGGTACTCTCCCGCAGGCCATGTCACCGAACAGGGGCCGCTTCTGTATACTATCCCGGCCTCAGCGCCTGTCACCGTCACAGTAAAGGATAACCGCCAGCTTCAGATCCTGAATCTCTCCCTTCCCTGGGAAGAGATCGACAGGAAAAAAGAGATTATGGACCGCGCTTTTGAAGCCTTTTCTCTTATGGAGGGAGTTCCAGGAGAATATGCAAGTTATTATCTCCTCAGGATGGAGATCCAGGCTGTCTATCCGGGGTCACGTTGGGATGACACCTGTCTCAGCGAAGTACGTATTTTCCGGGAAGATGAAGTCTCAATCTCTTCTGTCGAGGCTCGTAACGGGATGCTCTATTACCGCCCTGAAGACGGCCCCGAAAAAGTTCTCTACAGGGATCCGGGACTGATTCTGGATCTTCTGGAAGTGGGTCCTGACAGGAGATGGTGCATCGCTTACGGCCAATACATCGACCCGGAAAGGATGCGTGAAACAGCCTATCTCATCTTTCACCTTCCCTATCCTGCCCCCTGGCACAGTGAAGAGGCTGAGGCCAGGAAAAGAGAGGGAAGGATCCCCACCGGGTTTTCTCATGAGGAGAAAAGGCTGTTTCTCGAGTGGGATGACGGATCCCGAACGGAGCTGGAGGTAGAGGGCGGACCTGTTACTTCTTTTTAAACATAAGCTTCGGACTCTTTCTCTCCTTGAATTTTCCCAAAAAGAAGATATAACTTTAAGATCAACGAAAGGAGACTGAGATATGAAAGGACGAGTTCTTCTTATTCTCATGCTTGTTTTTACTTTATCCGGTTTGACCGCCGGGGAGCTGAAACTCAGGACAAACGGCGATGCCTTCCTTCCCAACAGCCGCTTAGGTGTCACGGTTACACAGAAAGATGTAACCGAGACCCTGATAGCTGTCTTTAAAGACGGGGCAAGGATTTTGGAGCAGTACCCTGTAGTCGTGAACGGGGAAGAGGTCAACTTTACGACCCCCGAGAAACAGGGAGTCTATGAGCTGGCTCTTGTCCTTCCGGACAGCCCCGGGACTGTCCTTGAGAAAAAGCCCATCATAGTTCATTATATCCTGGCGGATAAATTGAAATATGCCCCCAATGAGCCCATGAAAGTCTATTTTTCTACGATGAATCCAGAGTTTCAGGAAGGCTCCTGGGTGGGGATGTTTACAGCTGATATCCCGAAACTCAATGGGGAAGATGTCAGGGATCATTTCATCGTCGAAGGGATCATGGATCTGAAACGTGAAGACGTTCTGGAGTTTGATGCTCCCTCTAAACCCGGGACTTATCATCTGCGCGCTTATACGTCCATGGACCCAACAGGGTATGAGATCTCCCGTATCGTCTTTCAAGTAATGCCTCTTGAGCCTGTGACCTCTCTTTCCGCTTCCAAAAAGGTTTTAAAAGTCGGGGAGAGTTTTCATGTGACCTATAAGACCAATGTATTCCTCAGGAACGGGACCTGGTTCGGGTTTGTTACCCCCGATGTCCCTCATAACGATCATGTGGCCAGCTCAGAAAACAACAGTGAATATGGCTATCCCTTTTCTTATGTGGGGATGGAAGATACAGAAGGGGTCGTCGAGATGGAAGCTCCTTCAAAACCGGGAACCTATGAAGTGCGTTTCTTCGATTCCAACGTTGATGACGCTTTGGAATTGGGTTATCTGACCCTTGAAGTGACCTGGTAACAGGGAAAGACCGGAATATAAGGGCCGCATCCTCAGGAAGCGGCCCTTTTTTTTATACCCTTTTCGTCTGCCATTTCCCCTGACGGTAAAAAAGGAGCAGTGCTGAAAGTTCGGCGACATCTCCGATGATGAAAGAAAACCAGACAAAGAGAAGAGGAGCCTTGAGAAGGGTTACGGCAATGATCAAAAAGGGGATCTGAAAAGCCCAGCGGCCGATGATGCTTGAGACGAGAAAGGGAAGGTTATAGCCTGACCCTGAAAAAGCGATGGAAAGCCCGAAGCCGATGCCGATAAAGATAAGGGCAAAGGTCGCATAGCGGAGAAAATCAGCTCCGATGGAGATCACTTCGGGATGGTCTGAAAAGAGCCCTATGAAAAATTTACCCCAGATGACAGAGACAAGGGTGAAGAAGACCATGACAGAAGCCGAGAGTGTGGCGGAGACATGGCAGGTCTTTTTTGCTCTGGAGACATCTTCTGCTCCCAGACATTGGCCCACAATGGCTGAACCTCCCATGGAAAGGCCCACGAGAGGCATAAAAGCTATCCCGATGAGCCTGCCGCCGATCCCGTAGGCGGCGATGGCGGCTGTACCGAAGATCGAGACATATTTCAAGATAGCCGCCATGGAGATATTCCGCAGAAAGATCTCGATTCCATTGGGAAGACCGATGGTAATAAGTTTCTTGTCCAGGCTTTTATCCAGCCGGAAGAGTTTTTTCAAAGAGGGTTTGATCCCCCTCTTTCCTGAAAAAAGAAGAAAAAATCCTGTGAGAAAAGCGAGTGTCTGGGAGATCACCGTGGCCAGAGCGGCGCCGAAGATCCCCAGCCCTGCTCCCGGGCAGCCTATAAAAGGGACCGTGTCGAAGATGAGAAAAGGATCCAGTATGACGTTGAGCAGGCTGGTTCCCAGCATGATAAACATGGGGGTCTTAGCATCACCGATACAACGAAGAGCTGTATTGACAGAATAGGAAGAGAACATGACAGGCAGGAAAAAGAGGCGGATATACCCGTATTCCAAACCCATGGATGTCACGGTGGTGTCAGAGAAGAAACCCATGATGGGTTTGAGAAAGAGAGCCAGAAAGAGGGCAGCCAGGGCTGCCACGATGAATTTGAAAGTAATCGTCTGCTCGATGGCCCGGTTCGTCCCGGGAATATCTTTTTTGCCGAAAGATTGTGATATGAGGGAAATGGAGCTGACGCCGATGACTTCGTTCAGGGACTCGACGATCCAGAAGATCGTAGAAAAGATCGTCACCCCGGCAATGGCCTGTCCCGATATCCGCCCCAGCCAGAAAATATCCACGATATCATAGATCATCTGGGCACTGAAGCCGATCATCGTGGGAATGGAGATCATTAAAAGATTTTTCAGAATACTGCCCCGGGTCAGGTCTCTGGTCATGACGACTCCTTTGCTGATGTGAAAATAGCTCCTCTTCAAAGAAAAGACAAGAGGATCTCTTCACTATACACCGCGATGAAACAAAAAGTTTCTTTTTCCTGTCTTTTTTCAAAAGGAGGCTCTATGAAAAAGCGAGTAATTTTTGTCGGTATCATCATCATATGCCTGGCAGCCTGCTCCTCTCCGGCCGTGAAGGTCGTGATGAGGGAAGGCGTTACCCTTATCAATACAAAGATCGATAAAGAGAGCGGAAACCGGGGGGAACTTCTCGCTGTCTATCCTTTCGACCCGGAAAAGAGGATTTTATTATGGCATGCAGATGCGGATAAGGATATGCGCCTGGCTGCTCTGACACAGAAAGAGAAAAAGACGACCATGATCACCCTTTTTGATAAAGAGATGAGGGTTTTCAGGGAAAAACCCCTGATATCAGGGAAAGGCCCGGGAGAAGTGCAGTGGCCCGCCTGCCTATCTATAGGGGACGGAAGAGTCTATATCCTTGATTTTCAGAAAAACGGCATGGAATGCTTTGACCGGGAGTGTGAATACGAAGATTCTATCCTTTTCTCAGATCTTTCCTTTTCAGTCGCTTTCGGAGGAGTGTCGGTAGATTTCGCTGACGGAGCCTTTTTTGTCGGGCCTGTCCGGATGCCTTTGGTCGTCAAACTCGGGCCTGACGGGCGCCTGCTTGCAAAGATTGAAAGTGACGCCAAAGACGGACAGGAAGCGATGGCTAAAAACCTTCTGATCAAAGATACAGATACTGAAGGGAATCTCTATTTTGTCTTCAACGGGCGAAAAGGCCTGTATGAGATCAAAAAATTTGACAAAGATTTAAATCCGGTCTGGGTCAACAGAATAGAAGACGGATGGACTGAGATCCTGAGCAGCTCCCCTGTCGTTTTTCCCAACAGACGGTTTCAGATGCAGGGGGCCCGAACCACAGAAGGTGTCTGTGCCGTCGATGGAAAAGTCTATGTCCTGAGAGGGACAGGGGGAGTGGCAGAATATGAGTGGGACGGGGAATCGATCAAGGGGCGACGTAATCCGGTCCCCGGATTGGGCAGCGGATTTTTGGATATCTTTGACGGAGAAACAGGGTTTTTCCTGGAAAGGCGCTACTATCCCTTCCTGGATACGATCCTCAGTTTCTCTCTCTTAGCTATGAAAGACGGACTCTACTTTTACGCTCCTTATCAGACAGATAAAGAGGGCAGGATGCGGGAGGGAGCCAATACGGTCTATAAGACAGGCCTGTGAAGAAGGCTAACGGAGACAGCAGGATCCGCACGGAGGCGGGGATGAGCAGGCCTCTCCCCGGCAGTCTGTCATGGCCAGGTAGTTGATATCAACATATTCCACTTCCCGGACCGGAAAATCTGCAGAGAGAAGTGTAACGGAAAACCCATCATTTTCACAACGGACTTTTTCGACCTTGACGGAAAAGTGAAAGGGCTGTCCGTTCTCTTTCTTCCCGGAACCCACGACCTGGACTGTTAACTGAGGGGCCGATTTAAAAGTGATATATTCATCCTCAAGCTGGAAAGGGACCCAGAGGTGGGTCCGAAGGCCTTTTCCGATACGCGGTGAGACGATCCGCCGTGAGCCTGCGAGCCGTTCCGGAAGAGTCTCAGGGGATGTATTCCCTGGCGCTCCCAGACAGGAGACAACCAGCAAAGTCAGAAGAAAAAAGGCCGATAGACGCATAGGGAGAGAATAACACAGGCCTGAAGGCGAGACAAGAAAATTTCACTTGTTTCGATCCCTCTTGTCTTTTCCTTTTTTACGGTTTATGATACAAATATGAGTATTGCCGGCCGTTTAGACCAGGTCTATCAGAAAGCTCCTCTCATCACTTTCAATGACAGGGATAAGTTCGTCCTCTTTTCCGATCTTCACCGGGGGAGAGATAATAAGAATGATGATTTTTCGCAAAACAGACATCTCTTCGAATATGCCCTTAAATATTACTTAAAACACCGTTTTCATTACATAGAACTGGGAGATGGGGATGAGTTGTGGGAAAACAAGCGGTTTTGGGATATCTACAAAGCTCATGAGACCATATTTGAGATCATGAGAAAGATGCATGGAAAAGGGCGTTTTTCTTTGATCTTCGGGAACCATGACATAGAACGGAAGGATGAGAGGATCCGGCGGCGTTTTCTGCATAGGTTTTATGACAGTTACAATGAGAGGTATATCCCTCTGTTCGATGGGCTGACAGCCCATGAAGGATTGCGCCTGGAATATAAGAAGGGTGAAGCGGAGCTTTTTTTGGTCCACGGGCACCAGGGGGATTGGCTCAATGACAGACTTTGGAAAGTGGGCCGCTTTTTTGTCCGCTACTTCTGGGTCCACCTCCAGACCATGGGGTTTCACAACCCCTCCAGTCCTGCCCAGGAATATAAAAAACGACGGATCATCGAACGCAAGATCACTCGTTGGGCCGAGACCCGGCAAAAAGCCATTATCATGGGCCACACTCATCGGACACGTTTTTCTTCTCCTGAGCATGATAAGACCGCCTACTTTAATACCGGCAATGGAGTCCACAGGGCAGGGATCACCGGGATCGAAATTGAAAAAGGCGCCCTCTCTCTTGTCCTGTGGAGGGTCTCTACACGGGATGATGGAGGGCTCTACGCTGAAAGGAGGCTTGTCCGGGGGCCTCTTCTCCTTGAAAAATTTAAAGATTTTTATTGATCCTTTCTATTTCTGAAAAGGATACCCCTTGCCATCAGAAGCAACTCATGATAAACTAAGCTTGGAGGTTTCTATGGGAAAAAGATTTCAATGGCTTTGGTTTATCACACTTCTCCTTTTGGCAGCAGCTTGTCAGAAGCAGCCTGTGAAGATAGGATTCATCGGCTGCATCACCGGGAAAGGCTCAGACCTGGGGCTTTCCGCTAAAAACGGAGTTCTTCTGGCCCGTGACTATTTAAATGCCCGTAGGGGGATCAACGGACGAGAAATAGAATTGATTATCCGTGACAACGCCATGGATCCCGATAAGACAGTTGAAGAGGTGAAATCCCTGAGTTCACAAGGGGTTGCAGCGATCATCGGGCCTCTCACAAGTACAGCCGCTATGGCTGCCGTTCAAGAGGCCGAAAAGAGAAAGCTCCTGCTCATGAGCCCTTCTGCCACCACCGATGCCCTTACCGGGGTAGATGATTGGTTCTTTCGTATCCAGCCTCCGAACAGTTATGAGACACGTAATATCGCAGCCTATATCATGGAGGAGATCAAACCGAAAAAAATCGCCGCCTTTATCGACCTCTCTAACAGCAGCTATACGTTAAACTGGTATGAAAGCTTTAAAAGGGATATGGGGTTTTTCCGGGAAGTCTCCCTTATTCCCATGAAATTCGACAGCCGTGATGAAGTCTCTTATTTCAGTATGGTCAGAGGCCTGGAGATCGAGAAACCCGATTGTGTTGTTCTTATCGTCAACGGGCTGGATGCGGCTCTGATCTGTCAGCAGATGGAAAAAATGAAGATGGACCTTCCTGTCATCTCCTGCATCTGGGCCAAGACCAAGGAGTTTATCTATCATGCAGGGACATCAGGAGAAGGCGTGATCTTTTTCCAGCACTATGACGAAGATAATTCTGAACCTTCTTATCTGACATTCAAAGAGCTCTACCGGGAAAGATATCATTCCAACCCGGATTATGCGGCTCACAGCGCCTTTGAAGCTCTTATGGTGATCCACCAGGCCCTTTCTCTGGATCCGGATGAAAAGCGACTTCGTGAGACTATCGTGCGTCAGAAAGTTTTTCAGGGACTCCAGGGGACGATCTCTTTTTCACCCCAGGGGGACCCCCTTTATGATGCATCGCCCGAAAAGAAGCTGGTCATCGTCAAAAATGGCACCTTTGTCACAATCGGAGCCTTGAAGAGTGAAAGAAAACAGCCTTAAAAACGTCCTGGTCCGCTACTTTATGATAGCGGGGCTTATCTCGATTCTTTTTATCGTCATCGTCACCTACTCGGGGATCGTCACTAAGATCCGCGGGGATGTCTATGAAAAGAACATCCTTATTGTCAATCTGGCGCGGGGAGAAGTCCAGCGTTACCTGGATGAGATGCTGGCTCCTGTGGAGATCCTCAGGGAACTCTGGGAGGAAGAGTCCTCATTCAGCGCAGAAGAGGATTTCGCTTCCAGATTTATGCAGAAAGCCCTGGCCCGGGATCCCATCCTTCAGCAGATTGTCGTTGTGGATGAGAAATACAGGGTCGAGATGGTCTATCCGCCTGACAGGGACCTGCTGGGAAACGACATGTCAGGACATAACTATGTCACACTGAAAAGAGACTCAAGCCGGCAGTTTCGATGGTCAGACACTTTCATCTCGGGGAAGACGGGAAACCCCTCTGTGGCAGTCCTCCTTCCCATGGAGAAAAAGACCATGATCGCCTATATCGACCTGGCTTATCTGAACGAGATCGTAGACAAGATGGCTATTGGAAAAACAGGGATGGCCTTTATCATCGATAGGAAGGGGACGCTGATTGCCCATCCCGACAACCGGATGGCCCAGGAGCGCACCAATATCGTTGACCTGGGGATCCCCCAACCGGAAATCATAGTGGAGCAACGGACAAGGATCGTCTCGACTGCAGAAGGAGACAAGATCATTTCGGCCTCCTATCTGGCTCCGGGAGGGTGGACGATCTTTTTTATGCAGGACACAAAAGAAGCTTTCGCTGATCTCTACCGGGCTTTCCCTTCTTTTCTCATCGGGCTCGCTGTCTACACACTTCTTGCCATTATCCTTGGAAATATTTTTGTCAGGCGGACGGTCCAGCCCATTAGGAAACTGAGCTCGGCAGCTAAAAATGCCGCCAAAGGTGAATACCGTCAGGTAAATGTGGCCGATTCCTATACCGAGATCGATGAGTTGAGAGACAGTTTTGCCACCATGGTGGAAGCTGTTCTCAGCCGGGAAGCTGCGCTCATCGAAAATGAACGGATGCTCTCCACTCTCCTGTCCAATCTTCCCGGTATGGCCTATCGCTGTGTCAATGATGAAAACTGGACCATGGTCTTTTTAAGCGACGGAGTGAAGTCTCTTACAGGTTATGAGGCTGAAGAACTTCTTCTCAACAAAGTCAAAGCCTGGGGCGACCTGATCCATGAAGAAGACAGGCTCATGGTCTATAAGCAGATCCAGGATTCCCTGGAAGAGGATAAGACATTCGAACTGGTCTACCGTATCACCCATAAAGAGGACGGCCTCAAGTGGATCTGGGAGAAGGGTCGGGGCATCTATAAAGGGGGCCGTCCGCTTTTCATCGAAGGCTTTGTAACAGATATCACCGAGCTGAAGGAAAAAGACAAACAGATACAGAATATACAGAAGATCGAGATCCTGGGAGAACTGGCCGGCGGGCTGGCTCATGATTTCAACAATGTCCTGGGAGGAATCGCCGGAACCCTCTCCATCATGAAACTCAAGCGGCAAAAGGATATTCCCCTGGAGGATGAAGAGATCCACAGGTATATCCAGACCATCGAAAATGCCATCGAAAGGGCCTCTTCCATCGTTCAGGAACTCCTGACCCTCTCTCAGCAGAAGGAACCTGTCAAAGAGAAACTCGATTTCAGCGAACTCCTGTATAATGTCGTGAGAATTTTTGAAAATACCCTGGATAAAAGCATTACCTTAAAAACCGACCTATATCCGGGCCCTGTGATCATCGAAGGGGACAAGACACAGCTGGAACAGGTCTTGCTGAATCTCTGTATCAATGCTTCCCATGCAATGACTCTGATGCGGGGAAAACATGAAACACAGGGGGGGATCCTGACTTTGACGTCAGAGCCTCTCCACCTTTCCCGGGAGGAGGCAGCCCGGCAGGGACGGATGCCCGGAGAGCCCATGGCACGGGTCACCGTGTCGGACACCGGGGTCGGAATGGATCCGGAGACCAGGGCCCGTATATTCGAACCCTTTTTCACTACCAAACAGAGATACCAGGGGACCGGGCTGGGGCTGGCCATGGCAGATAGCATCGTCAAACGGCATAATGGGAGTCTGTGGGTCGAATCCGAAAAGGGGAAAGGATCATGCTTTACACTCTATCTGCCTCTTTTGCTGGATCACCCCGATGTCCGGACAGCACACTTGTCTGACGATGAAGAGTCTGAAAAAGTCGCCGGACATGGAGAAGGCATCCTTCTGGTGGATGACGAGACCATTATTCGTGAGACTCTTAAAGAGATCATTGAGATACACGGCTTCCGGGTCTTCACAGCCTCTGACGGAGAAGAAGCTGTCCGGATCTATCAGAAGGAACGAGCCCGGATCAGTCTGGTTATCATGGATATGCTCATGCCGCGTCTTTCCGGAGAGGAAGCTTTCCTCAAGATGAAAAAGATGAACCCTGAGGTGAAAGTCGTGTTGGCATCCGGATTCAAAAAAGATGAGCGGATCAGCCGTACCCTGGAAAAGGGGGCCGTAGGATTTCTCCAGAAACCGGTGGACCTGAAAAACCTCTTCTCCCTGATCAAAGAGAACATCTCCTGATTTCAGTCTTCTCAAGAGCTGTTTTTCCAAAAAAAGTATAGATTTCACTTGAAACCGATTGGAAATATCCATATATTGTATGGAGGGAGTCTGGTAAATACAATATATATCAAAGGAGGGAGATGCCATGAACATCCGTGTATTGAAGAGAAGCGGGGAAGAGGCGGCTTTTCAGCCGGAAAAGATCGAAAACGCCATCTATCTGGCTTCGACAAAATCCCTGAACGGAGCCTGCCGGGAACTGGCAGAGCGAGTGGTCAAAAAAGTCACGGACTTTATCGAAAAGAATTACGAGACCACCATTACCGTGGAACAGATCCAGGATATCGTCGAGAATTTTCTCATGGAGAGCGACAGGAAAGATGTGGCTAAAGAGTATATCCTCTACCGCGGGGCCCGGGCGTTGAAAAGAAACCTGGTCCCGAAAAAGGAAAAGGTTTACGGACTCCTGGACGAAGAGTTTCTGAGCCGCTATAAACATACTCCTTCACCCATGGGGCCCCTGGGTAATTTTGTCTACTACCGGACCTACAGCCGCTTTCTGGACCAGGTAGGAAGGCGGGAAGAATGGTGGGAGACTGTTTCCCGGGCGGTGGAGTATAACTGCAGCCTTGTCAAGGGGGTCACACAGAAAGAGGCACGTGAACTCTTTGACAATATCTTTCATCTCAGGCAATTCCTTTCGGGGCGGACATTTTGGGTCGGAGGGACCGATGTCGCTAAAAAATTCCCTACAGCCAATTATAACTGCGCCTTTACGGTCATAGACAATATGCACGCCTTCTCTGAAGCTTTCTACCTCCTTATGGTGGGGTCAGGAGTGGGTTTCCGTGTCCTGAAGAGCGACGCCGAAAAGCTTCCCCGAGTCCGTACGAATCTCGAGATCATCCATGAGCAGTTTCTTCCCGAAGAGGAAGATAAACGTCATGAGACCACTTCCCTTACTTTCGTGGAAAGTGGAGAGATTGCACGGATCAAAGTGGGGGATTCCAAGGAGGGCTGGGTCTCTGCCCTGGAGTTTCTTCTGGAATTGATGTATGCCCATAAGTACAGGAGATGTAAGACTGTGCTTATCGACTACAATTCTGTGCGTCCCAGAGGGGAAAGGCTGAAGACCTTCGGAGGTACCGCCAGCGGATACAAAGCTCTTCAGGATATGTTCCGGAAGATCGACGGGGTGGTCAAAAAGGCCGGTGCCAGGGCCCTGACCAATATCACCCGCCTGGAACCCATCGACTGTATGGATATCATGAACATCATGGGAGCCTGTGTCGTTGTGGGAGGAGTCAGACGGACAGCGGAATTAGGCCTGATCGACGCCCACGATCAGAAATGTATTACCGCCAAAAACGATCTATACTACCAGAACGATGCGGGGCAATGGATCGCCAATGAAGAGATACTCCATCGTCAGATGAGCAATAATTCCATCTTTTATGAGGAGAAGCCCTCCCGGGAAAAACTTCACTGGCATATGGAACAGATCCGCTATTCGGGAGAACCCGGTTTTGTCAATGCCCAGGCCGCCCGGAAACGACGCCCTGATTTTCAGGGAGTGAATCCCTGTGCGGAGATCCTCCTGGCAGACAAGGGATTGTGCAATTTGACCACCAACAATGTCATGGCTTTTGTGGAAGAGAAAAAGGGAAAAGAAGGGGAAAAGACGAGCACCTTTAACAAGGAGAGATGGCTCAGGGCCCTGGAGTTGAGTGTGAGGGCGGGGTACCGGATGAGTGCTGTCTTTCTGGAACTTCCCGAATGGGACAATAATCAGCAGCGTGACCGTCTCCTGGGAGTCAGTATCACCGGGTGGCAGGATATGGTCAATGCCACGGGGATGTCAAAGGAAGAACAGGCTAAGCTCCTGAAGGATTCACGCAAGGCGGCCCATAAGGCTGCAGAAAAGGTGGCGGCAGAATGCGGAGGCCGTACGCCTCTCCTTGTGACCACGATAAAGCCTGAAGGGACCCTTTCCCAGCTTCCCACAGTCAGCAGCGGACTTCATTATTCCCATTCTCCCTACTATCTCCGCCGTGTCCGTATCAGCAAGACCGATGTCCTGGCCAAAGTCTGTCGTGAGTTGGGGTATCCTATTGAAGATGATATCAACAACCCGAATAATTATGTTCTGGCTTTCCCCGTTAAATCGCCGGAGGGACGGACCAAATATGATGTGTCCGCATTGGAACAACTCGAGCTCTATAAGATGTTCATGCAGAATTTTGTGGATCACAATGCCTCTATAACGGTCCATGTGAGGGAAGAGGAATGGCCGGAGGTGGAAGAGTGGATATGGGAAAACTGGGATGATGTCGTGGCTATCTCCTTCATTTCCCTGGATGATCATTTTTATCAGCAAGCCCCTTACGAGAAGATCACGAAAGAAGAGTATGAGAGACTCAGCAAATCGATGAAACCCCTGGTGCCTTCTCTTATCGCCAAATATGAGCTCAATGAGACCGAGATAGACCTCGGAGACGAGACCTGCGAAGCAGGGGTCTGTCCTATCCGGTAAAAAAGAGGCCGCAGCAGAAGCTGTGGCCTCTTTAAAAAGGATTCGATGTCTTTTGGATTTAAAGGATAGAGAGCTCTTTTGGAAAATGGTTTAGGACTTCTGCTCCATTCTTTGTCACCAGGACGAGGTCTTCGATACGGACTCCGTATTCACCTGGCAGATAGATCCCGGGCTCGATGGAGAAGACCATCCCGGCTTCCACGGCCATGGAGTTGACTGAACTGACATCGGGAAACTCATGGACATCGATTCCGATATTATGTCCCGTTCTGTGGGTGAAAAAATCTCCGTAACCTTTTTGAGTGATAATTTCCCGGGCGGCCCGGTCGATCTCAGAGAAGGAAATCCCGGGTTTGACCACAGATTCCGCAGCCTGATTGGCTTCAAGGACTGCTGCATAGATCTCTTTCAGTTTTGGGGCGGGCGGCCCGAAGGAAAAGGTCCGGGTCATGTCAGAGCAGTATCCCTTTGTCCTCCCCCCGATATCAAACAAAACGCTGCTGCCGGCTAAAGGAGTCCCTGTGCCGCTCTCGTGATGGGGGACGGCGGCGTGGCTTCCGAAAGCGATGAGAGGAGCAAATGAGAAAGAAGAACTGTTGCGGGTGTAAAAGTCATCCAGCTTCCTGACGAGTTCCTTTTCTGTCACTTCCGGATGAAAGGCTTCGGCGAGAAAAGCCAGGGCCTTGTCATTCAGCAGAGAGGCTTCTTTCATAAGCTTGATCTCTTCTTCATCTTTGACCATCCGTACCCGGTCGATGACTGAAGAAGCGTCAGACAGGGGGAGAGAGAGTTCCAGCAGGGGAAAGAGGAACCTGGCCGGGCAATCCTTGTCCACAGCAAGGCCCGCTGAAGGAGAAAGGTGCCGCACCAGGAGAGAAAGGGGGTCTTCTCCGTCTTCATGCCAGACCGTCTCATAGGGAGACTCGTCTCCCTGGGGGAAAAGACGGTTGCAGAAAAAGAGGGGCTCTTCTCCTCTTTTTATAAGCAGTCCGGCAAAACGTTCTCCCGGGTCAAAGGAGAGGCGGGTCATGTAAAAAATATTGGATGAGGAAGTGAGAAGCATCTGGTTCACTCCCCTTTGGTTCATCTGATCCATCACACGTTGAAGACGTTTCTTATCCATATTCTTTCCTCCTGTCTGTCCTATACAATAGATGCTTTCATCTTTCCTTGCAAGAGCCTTTCTTTGTTGCTCCGTGTTCCTTTTTTTGGTAAAATCTTGGTCTATGAACTCCCGACTGGTCATCTTTTTTGATTTCGAGACGAACGGTTTCGCCGGCAGCAGCGTCCTGGAAGCTGCTTTGATCAAATGCAGAGTCAACGCTGAAGGGGAGGCGATCCCTATCCATATTTTTCACAGATACTATCATGCCGAAGAGTCTTTCAACATGAGGGCCTTTGAAATACATGGCCTCTCACCTGATATCATCGAGGAAAACAGGATGAATCAGATGGCGGAATATGCACGTTATTTCGTCCGGGACGAAGACCTTTTTGCGTTTTCATTCGGATGCAGCCATTGGGTCGCTCATAATATCGATTTTGACACGGCATTTCTTCCTTTCCAGCCGGAAAAACAATTTTGTACCATGAAAGAAAATACCTCTGTCTTAAAGCTGCCCCGGCGCTCCCATGGAGGATACAAATATCCCACCCTGAAAGAGACGGCTCTCTACTATGGGCTGGATTATGAGGAAAGCAAGGCCCACAGCGGCCTCTATGATGCCACTCTGGCCAGGGATATTTTTCTGGGTATGCTCAAAGCAAAGAATCAAAGGGCACACCGCTTTTTAGCTGAAATTTAGTTCCTTTGGGAGGAGATCTCATCCCCTGATCTTTTTATTGGTCTTCTCCTGATGTTTGGAAAGATGGATCCATCTGTTGGTGGCCTGTTCCGCCATCTGGGAGATGATATGGGGGAGGTCGGATTCATGCCACAGTTTTTGGAAAGCTTCCTGGTTCAGAAGGTCGCTGTGGAGGGTGAAGAGGTCCTCTTCTCCCGGGGTGAGGGTGACAGCCTCTCCCGGAAGGTTCACTCCTTTCTCGTTGCATGCCCTTTTTAAAAAAGAGGTCGCGGCCACCGTAAATTCATTGAGGGCTTCATGGGGCCTCTCTGTCTGGTTTAACCGTTCTCTTAATTCGGGGAAAAAACTTCTGGCATGACTTGTGAAAGAGAGTGTACGATTCATAAAACCTCCTTTGTTTCTCTTATTATACGTCCCGGAGCCGTGTCTTGCAAGGAGGCCTAAAGGAGTGAGGCTGCTGCGGCGATAAGAAGAGCGGGAATGTAGTTAAGGACTTTGATCTGTCTGATGTTTAAGATGTTGAGTCCCAGGCCGATGATCATCAACCCTCCCGTTCCGGTGAGATTGGCGACGAGAACATCTGAAAAGAGACCGCGGGAGAGGGAGGCCGTCAGGGTGATACCCCCCTGGAAGAGGAGAAGAGGGACAAAAGAGAAAAGGACTCCGATTCCGAAGGTAGAGGCCAGGGCCACAGAAGTGAAAGCGTCAAGAATGGATTTTGTCAGAAGCAGGCTGCGCTCGCCGTTTATTCCCTCTTCGATGGCGCCGACAATGGTCATAGACCCCATACAGAAGATGAGAAAAGCCGTGAGCAGCCCCTGGGAAAAGAGGCCGGCATCTTCCGTATTACGTCCCATACGACGGGTCAGGTGTTCCAGCCGTTTTTGAAGGCTGAGAAGCTCTCCCAGGACCCCTCCGATGAGGAGGCTGAAAATGACGATGAGAGCATCATGAGATTTCAGAGCCATGGAAAGACCCAGAAAAAGACTGGCCAGCCCTACGCCGTCCATGACGATAAGGCGGATATTTTCAGGATATTTCTTCCCGATAAAGAGGCCGAAAAGACTTCCGGCAATAACAGCGGCGGCATTGATGAGAGATCCCCAGGGCATAGTATCTATCCTAATGTGACTTTGTTTTTACCGGAGTTTTTACTCTGGTACAAAAGAGTGTCTGCCCGTTTCAAAAGAGTCGTAGAGTCGTCATCTCTCCTGGCCAGGGTAGCACCCCCGGAGATGGTCACCTTGACATATTCCCCTTCGATTGTCTTGTACCGGGAACGGGAGACAAGCATTCTCAATTTCTCTGCTTTTTCCATGAGAGAGTCGGCATTGACATATTTCAAAAGAATGAGGAACTCTTCTCCTCCCCAGCGGCCTGCGATGTCTGATGAGCGGATATTCTTGTTCAGAGTAGCCGAAAGTATCTTCAAAACCTTATCACCGAAAAGGTGGCTATAGGTATCGTTGATATGTTTGAAATCGTCGATATCAAAAAAGACAAGCCCGAAGGTCATCTGGTAATGACGGGTCTCGTTAAGGAGGTTGCTGATGGCTGTATCCAGGAAACGTCTGTTAGGGAGAGCTGTCAAGGTATCGTAAAGGACCTGGCTTTTAAGAAAACTGATCTCTTCTTCCAGGTGCTGGTGCCGGGATTTGTCGGTGAAAAATTCTGCAGCTCCTTCGATCCGGCCGTTTTTGTCATAAAGGGGGATGACAGTGATAGCCACGGGAACCCGATGGCCCTCTTTGTGATGAAGGTAGACAACGGCGCTTCTCTCCTGTCCGTCACTGATCGACGCGTGAAGAGGACAGCCCCCATGGCAGAGAAGATTCCCCTCCTGATCCACATGCATGAGGATATTGTCATAACAGTGGGAGTGGAGGACTTCCGCCGCCTCATATCCCGTTATCAGCTCGGCCTGACGGTTCCAGAAGAGAATAGCCCTGTTGCGGTCTACGATATAGAGGCCGTCATTGATCCGGTTCAGCAGCGTTAAAAGTGATTTGTCTTGAAGAATATTCATATAAACTCCTTGATAAAGTATAGCAGAAGTTTATTCTTGTCGTA
>ERZ795057.976-NODE-976-length-26745-cov-13.807194_pt1 | contig 26745 bp, 26 predicted proteins | sample MGYA00375141_ERZ795057 | MGnify/ENA primary metagenome ERZ795057 (study PRJEB30186, sample SAMN05720163) | activated sludge metagenome | isolation source: Anaerobic digester | place: Hong Kong | collected 2015-01-26 ...
CACAATATGGTTTTGTCTATAAATACACGGTCAAGGCCGGAGGAACTTTCTCCAAGATCCCGGACGCAGTGATTGCGAATTCCTGTGCCGGCAAGGCCTTCCATGAGGGCCTCGGCTATAGTTCCCAAAGATGGGCGATCATTCCCAACGGGTTCGATACGGATCTCTTCAAACCTGATGCACCCGCACGAAAAGGAATCAGACATGAGCTGGGTATCCCAGATGATGCACCGGTGATCGGTCTTGTTGCCCGTTTTGATCCCATGAAGGATCATGCGACATTCTTTCACGCTGCCCATCTGCTCCTTCAGACTTATCCATCCGTCCACTTCATTCTTGCAGGGCAAGACATAACTTCAGATAACCCCGAGTTACTCCGTTTGATCGGCCATCATCATAACAGCAGACAGTTCCTCCTCTTAGGCCAGAGGCATGACATCCCGGATGTACTGACTGCCTTAGATATTGCAACATCATCATCTCTGAGTGAAGGCCTCCCCAACACCATCGGAGAGGCCATGGCCGCCGGTATCCCCTGTGTAGTCACCGACGTTGGTGATTCACGGGTCCTCGTAGGTGATACCGGTCTTGTAGTGCCGAAGAATAGACCGGAGTTGCTGACGAAGGCATGGCAGAAATTGATTGATGCAGGCCCTGATCACATCCGCCTCTTAGGCGGCAGGGCCAGGAAACGCATTGAGCAAGACTACAGCCTCGATTCTACAGTCAGGCACTATGAAAAGCTCTATAACGACCTCATTGCAACATCTGTGAAGTAGCATAGCCTTTGAATATTGACAGGGCCTTCGCATCGCCGATCAGGACGAGGCAGCCCGTTACCCCCATCAACCCCACCAGAAGTATTATTGGTATCGCACCGATAAACCAGCCTATCTTCCTGCCTTCCTCCATATCCAGCCGCCCCCTGAACCAGTAGTAGCATGCAGCATAGGGGAAGATCGCCCAGAACCAGGCGATAAAGTTGATCATCGGCACACCCCATATGCCTGCATCGAGCCCCGGATTCCACACCCACCAGGACAGCCGTGTGGCTACAGGGTCAAAGGGGATATCCAGGCTCAGACCGAGCACGGCACAGATCAGCCCCCGTGCTACGGGATGCAGCACCGGCAGAACTCTCTCCACGGCAAAAAACGCACAATACAGGACATTGACCCACCCGATGGCTGTGGCCACCGGAGAAGGGAGACCGGGCAGATAAAGGCGATATTCCGGTTCCGAAAAAAATCCCATGATGATCCCGCCGTTTTCCAGGATGAAGCCGAAGAGCAGGGTGATCCCGAATACCCAGGCCCAGTCCCATTCCTTCAGCCAGGTTCGGGCATGCAGAACAATGAGAACAAACTGAACAAAGGCACTCATCTCATAGAGTGTACGCTGCCCATCCTGATCGATGGGAAGGGAGACCTGGTGCATAAGCGGGGTGAAGTACAACACAGTCATGATGCCCGCCCATACAATATATCTCTTCATTCCAAATCGGCCGGATTCCCTTTTCAGGGCAAACCACACAAGGACAAGGGAAGCTGCAAGGGGAAAGAGCGCCAGCCAGACGATCTCATCCATGGGTGGACTGATATGGTGCAGGGCGTTGTTCAGGACACTCAGCCCGATGAGCCATATGAGAAAAACTGGGAGGTTCTTCCATACAAAGCGCATCGTCTGTGCATGATACCACCACATCCATCAACAGACAATCGCGATCTTAATTTCGGGCAGAACCAACCTACCTAATAAGTTCCTGATGCATCCTATGCACACATAAGACCTGCGAAGGCCTCGCGGGCCGCGGATGCAGGATCTGAGGCGTTCATGATCCTCTCCATGAGGAAGCTCCCGACAATGACGCCGTCTGCAAAGGCAAGCATGTCCGAGACCTGCTCTGCCGTGGAAATCCCGAACCCGACGCATACCGGCAGATCCGTCATGGACTTGATTCGCTGTACCTGAGAAGAGACCTCCTCGGGCAGGTTCTGCCGTGCCCCGGTGACCCCCTTGACCGAGACGGCATAGACAAACCCGCTGCACTGGGAGACTACCTCCTGCTGCCTCTTTTGAGTCGTTGTAGGCGCAACAAGCCTGATAAGGTCGATGCCGATTGAATCGCAGAGATCGAAGACTTCCCGACCGTCGGACGGCAGATCCGGTATGATGACACCCTGAATCCCTGCCTCGGCAAATCCTCTCAATGTCTTGTCAACCCCATGCCTCATGATGGGATTGATATAGGACATGATGATCAGCGGTACAGCCACCGATGAACTCCAGCCTCTCAGGTGAGCGTTAAACGCTTCCATGGTGAATCCGGCACCCAGAGCCATATGGGATGCCTTCTGCAGCACCGGCCCGTCAGCCATGGGGTCGGAGAACGGCAACCCGATCTCGATTGCTGCCGCCCCTGCTCCACTCAACGCCTCTATGATCTCTCCGGTGGTATCGAGATCCGGAAGTCCGGCGGTAATGTAGGGAATGACGGCCTTGGATGTTTTTCTGATCGCATGTTCTATCATGATCTTTCTCCAAGTACAGTGTGCAGGTCTTTGTCTCCCCTGCCTGAGAGGTTCACAATCACGGTCTCGCCTTCATGTCCGGGGGCGTACTGCCGGAGAAATCCCACCGCATGGGCACTCTCCAGGGCAGGGGCAATACCCTCGAGCCGGTTTAAAAGCCTGAATGCATCCAGTGCCTGACGATCATCCACCAGTTCATAACGGGCTCTTCTGGTTGCGGCAAGGTAGCTGTGCTGGGGTCCCACCCCTGGATAGTCGAGTCCGGCCGCGACGGAATGGGTATCTTTTATCTGACCGTTTTCATCCTGAAGCAGATGGGAACGTGCCCCATGGAGAACACCGGGAATCCCGAAGTTGATGCTGGCCCCGTTATGCCCGTTCCCATCCCCGTATGCCTCCACCCCGATAAGTGCAACCGGGTCATCGACAAACGCGGAAAATATCCCGATTGCATTGCTCCCTCCACCTACGCAGGCGATCACGGCATCAGGAAGGTCCCCGGTCTTCTCAAGAATCTGCTGGCGTGCCTCTTCGCCTATAACCTGCTGAAACCGCCGCACCATGGTGGGGTACGGGTGCGGCCCTACGGCGGAACCCAGGAGATAGTACGTTGAATCCACATTGGCCACCCAGTCCCGTATGGCCTCGCTCGTGGCATCCTTTAATGTCGCGGTACCGGTCCTTACCGGGACAATCTCCGCATCGAGGAGCCTCATCCGCTCCACGTTCATGCGCTGGCGCCTCATGTCTTCAGACCCCATGTATACAACACACGCCATCCCGAAAAGTGCACAGACAGTTGCAGTGGCAACGCCATGCTGACCTGCCCCGGTCTCTGCAATGATCCTGGTCTTGCCCATACGTCTGGCAAGCAGGATCTGACCGATGGCATTGTTGATCTTGTGAGAACCGGTGTGATTCAGGTCTTCACGCTTCAGCCATACATGAAGTCCGTAATAATCCGAAAGCCTTTTCGCGCAGGTGAGCGGGCTCGGTCTTCCCACATAATCCTTCAGGTATGATGAGAATTCCCGGTGAAACTCATCATCACTGCATATCCTGTCCACCGAGTCTTCCAGTTCCTCGAGCGCCGGGATCAATGTCTCGGGAACATACTGCCCGCCGAATTCACCATAATAGCCTTTCATGATCGCGCCTCCTTGATAAACCTCTCCATGAGTGCCACATCCTTAATGCCGGGAGAACTCTCCACACCCGAACTCACATCAACCCCCACGGGCTCTGCCTGTATGATAGCTTCCTTCACGTTATCCGGCGTGAGTCCTCCGGCAAGGATTACTGGCAGAGCACTCCTGTGCCATGATCCTCTCAGGCCGGAACCCCGGCTTGGATCGAGCAGAATCCTGCAGGGCAGATCTTCGGGTATTTTCCTCTCATCAATCTTTTTTGCTGCGTAGATGATTGAAAATCTCCTGATAAGCTCCTTATGTCCCGGCCCAAGTTCACCATGGATCTGCACGGTATCGAGCCCCAGCTCTGTGCCCACACGAATGATGTCCTGCGGGTCTTCATTTGTGAAAACTCCCACCTTTTCGATACCCTTCAATTCCCTCACCCACTCCTTGAGCTCATCGGGGTCGGCCTGGCGTCTGCTCCTGGTAAGCACGAAGCCAATGGCATCGGCTCCGAATGCTGCTGCTGTACGCGCATCCTCATACCTGGTGATTCCGCAGATCTTTACCCACATGAAAACACATCCGATCTCGCATGCGCGCTGGCCATGGCCCTGCCGATGAGCGCGGCATCATAGCCCATCTCACCGAGTGCCCTGATCCTCTGCCCCGATGAAATGCCGCTCTCTGCGACCTTTGTGACGAACACCGGGATATATTCGATCATCTCTTCGTGTTTGTCCTGATGAACTGCGAGCGTTGATAAGTCCCGCACATTCACCCCGATGATTTCAGCCCCGATACTCAGCGCCTTTTCCAGACCGCCCATGCCGTGTACCTCCACGAGGCAATCCATACCCAGATCCCTGCCGAATGCATACAGCCGTTCACACTCGGTAAGCGTCAGCATCTCGGTTATCAGGAGAAATGCATCTGCACCGCATGCCCTGCCTGCTGCTATCTGCCGTTCGTCCACAATAAAATCCTTCATCATGACAGGCAGAGAGCAGGCATTTCTGATCTGGGGGATGTAGGCCATATCTCCTGCAAAATAGACCGGTTCGGTAAGGCAGGAGATGGCGGCAGCTCCCATGGCTTCATACTCCCGGGCAAGATGTGCCGGCTCGTGAGTCAACCCGAGATCCCCATCGGCCGGTGTTGCATACTTCACTTCTGCGATAATGGCCATGTCCTTGAGCACCTGTTTGAATCCTCGAATCGGGAGTGCCGGAAGCTTTTCTATTTCTTCGAGAAACCCCGCCCGCTCCTTAGAGAGCTCATAGAGATGGGTGAGAAATTCCACTATGCCCTCGCACTCAGCAATGCATTCATTGCCTTACCGGAACCAATCACAGCTGATGCCATACTGACACCGTCACGGATGTCGATACTCCCGTCCAGTGCCATGAATGCAGCACCGCTGTTGAGCAGGATACTCTCGAGGCATGCCCCCTTCTTAGACCCGTCGAATACGCCTTCTATGAGGCCGGCGGACTCCTGCGGTGTTGAAACCTTGAGATCCTCCAATCCATATCCGTTTCTTGTTATCCCTGCATCTTCCGGGAGAATCTCGCCCTGGGATATTAGGCCTCCTGCGAGCCGCGCATAGGCAGTGGGGCCTGAAATGGAGACCTCGTCCAGCCCTGAGTGGACCACCATTGCCCCCTTCAATCCGAGCAACCTCAGCACTTCGATAACCGGACCTATAAGACGCCTGTCGTAAACACCGATAACCTGGTAGGCTGCCCGGGCAGGATTCGTCAGTGGGCCAAGGATATTGAAGATGGTCTTCATCCCGAGCTGTTTCCTCGCAGGCATGGCATGTTTCATACTCGGGTGGTACCTCGGGGCGAACATGAATGCGAAGCCGGTGCTTTTCAGTGAGGCGGCAGCCTTCTCGGGTTCCATATCAATTGGCACGCCCAACGCCTCAAGACAGTCCGCACTGCCCGAAGAGGAACTGACTGATCTGTTTCCGTGTTTTGCTACCTTGATGCCCGCGCCCGCAAGGACAAAGGCTACCGCGGTGGAGATATTGAACGTGGACGCACAGTCGCCACCGGTCCCGCAGGTATCCATTACATCGAAATCCACATTCACCTTGAGGGCCTTGTCCCTCATGATCCTTGCTGCACAGGCGATCTCTTCAGGTTTTTCACCCTTGGCTCTAAGGGCTATGAGAAATGCCCCGATCTGTGTGTCATTGACCTGACCCGACATGATGGCATCAAAGGCATCCTGCATTTCAAGGTCTTCCAGGTCCTCTCTACTGATCAGCTTTTCAATAACATTCTTCATACACACTCCTTTGCTCTGGCAATAAATGTACGTATCAACTCACAGCCTTTCTCTGTGGCTATGGATTCCGGATGAAACTGTACCCCGTAGACAGGTCTGCTCTCATGCCTGATCCCCATGACCTCGCCGTCGTCTGCTACGGCACATACCACCAGATCATCGGGGATCAGTGACCTGTCCATGGCCAATGAATGATACCTCACCGCTTCGAATGGCCTGGGGAGACCTGAGAAGATGCCAGTCCCGTCATGGCTGATCCGGGATGTCTTGCCGTGCATCACCTTTTCTGCATGACAGATGCGCCCGCCAAAGGCCTGGGCAATGCACTGATGTCCGAGACAAACTCCCAGGATCGGGATCGTTGTGTAAAATGTCCTGATCAGATCCACACATATCCCAGCTGATGAAGGTGAACCCGGCCCTGGAGACAGGACTATCCCCTCCGGGTCCATCTGCTCAATCTCACGCAGTGTCACGGCGTCGTTGCGAAAGACCGCAACATCCTCGCCCATGGACCCCACGGCCTGAACGAGGTTGTAAGTAAACGAGTCAAAGTTGTCTATCATCACGATCATAACATACCTCCGATGGCCAAGCTCAACGCTTTGAGTTTATTATCGATCTCTTTTATCTCGTTTTCTGGCCGGGAATCCCAGACAATCCCCGCACCAGCCTGGATATAGACCTTTTTATCCCTGATAAATATGGTACGTATCGCGATCCCGGTATCGATATCACCATTGAACGACAGATAGCCCACTGCCCCGGCATAGGGTCCCCGGCACATCCCTTCCAGCTCGTCGATTATCTCCATGGCACGGACCTTCGGAGCACCCGAGACCGTACCTGCCGGGAAACTGGCCTTCAACACATCGATATTGGAGAGATCGTCCCGCTTTTTCCCTTCCACGCACGAGACAATGTGCATGACATGGGAATAATATTTCACCTCTTCGCGGGAGATGACATGTACCGATCCCGGGACAGACACCCGTCCCACATCGTTACGCGCAAGGTCCAGCAGCATAAGGTGTTCTGAGCGTTCCTTCTCGTCAGCCAGAAGATCCGCCGCCAGATCCATGTCTTCTCCGGCAGAGTCACCCCTTGGTCTTGTCCCTGCGATAGGAAGCAGCGTGATTGCATCCCCCCTGAGCTTCACCATAACCTCGGGTGACGATCCGATGAGCGTGACATCACCGATATGTATGTAAAAGAGATAGGGGGAGGGATTGATCTGCCGCAGCCTCCTGTACGTATCGAACGGATCACATCCGGTATCAAGTTCCAGCCTTCTTGACAGGACTGCCTGCATGATCTCCCCGTCGTGTATATAGTCCTTTGCCTGTCCAACGGCATCAATGAAGGCATGATCTTCTATGGACACAGATTTTACCGAACACTTCCCTGGGACCTGTGCAGCTGGCAGGGGATCCCTGTTCGAAAGCATTTCTTCGATTCCGGTAAACGCGTCGCGTGCTTCCGCAATCGCCCTTTCTTCGCTGATACCGCTTTGTGGTATTGTATGAAGCAGGGATACCGACTGGTTGAGGTGGTCGAAAGCAACAACCGTTGTGACCCTGGCAAGGAGCGTGTCCGGGAATCCCGAAGGCCTTTGAGGTCGGGGGAGAAGCTCGATCCCGCGCACCATGTCATAACCGAGATAGCCGACATAGCCGCCGATAAACGGTGGCAGGCCGTTTTGTTCAAAGGTCAATCTGCTGCCTTCAAGAGGTATTTTCGCCCATGGATCTTCCTCTTCGTGAATACAGATGACATCGGAGGGGGAACATCTTCCGATAAAACTGTAGGAGCCGGGTATGGATTCCAGCAGAAATCCCTGTCCACCTCCCACAAGAGCCTGATAGGCCTGAACAGGAGTGAGGGTATCGCTGGTCAATTTTTTTGTGATAACCACACCCCGGTCATGAATATCTCTAAAAATCTTTAGCTTCGTCTGCATGGTACTCCTTCCATAAAAAAAGGCGGCAAGCCTCGAAAGGAGACTTGCCGCCTTGTTCTTCGATCAGCCTGTATCTATCTAAGGCAAACCTCCCCTGAACCCGCTTGTCTTAGCGGTCCACCACCACCAATTTTTTCTGTTTGTATTTCCCTGCACAATCATCATAGCGTTTCTATACATAGTAACATTTCCCTTGTCAACATTTTTTGTTAGTGTTTCTGTAAATAGAAAATCCTGTTTAAAAAACCGAGAAGTCCACCACATATCCTTGATTTTTTTCATGCAGATGGTATCATGCATATGGTCACTCTATAATGTTCACCAATACCTGCTAGGGGGGATTTATGAACGAAACCATTATTTCCATTGACAGACACATCATGAATGAACAGAGGAAATACGAGGGCAGAGGTGATTTCAGTTCCATCCTTTCTCAGATCATCTTTGCGGCCAAGGTTGTAGCCGCACAAGTTTCTCATGCCGGTCTGGTGGAGGATATTCTCGGAAGAACAGGAGAAAAGAATATCCAGGGAGAAGAAGTGCAGAAGCTCGATGTGTACGCGAATAAAATATTCATCAACTCCCTTAATTACATCGGCAAGGTGTGCGTCATGGCTTCGGAGGAAGAAGAAAACATGATCATGATCCCCAAAGATTATCCAAAGGGTGATTATGTGGTCATGTTCGATCCCTTAGACGGGTCCACGAATATCGATGTGAACGTCTCCATAGGTACGATATTCGGGATCTACAAGAGGATCACCCAAAGTGGCGACGGAACCCTTGAAGACTGCCTCCAGCCCGGCTACCAGCTGTTCGGGGCCGGATACATCATCTATTCATCAAGCATCATCCTCGTCTATTCGACCGGCAACGGTGTAAACGGCTTCAGTCTCGATCCCAGTGTGGGTGAATTCATCCTGTCTCATCCGAATATCAGGATTCCCCAACGCGGGAAGATCTACAGTACGAATGAAGGAAACTATCCATACTGGAAACAGGGGACCGTGGAGTATATCGATTACCTCAAATCAGACAGGAATACACTGAAGAAGCCCTACACGTCCCGCTACATAGGCTCTCTCGTAGCGGATTTTCACCGGAACCTCCTCAAGGGGGGTATCTTCCTCTATCCGGAAGACACAAAAGATCCCAAAAAGCCCACAGGCAAACTCAGGCTTCTCTATGAGGCAAATCCTCTCGCCTACATCGTGGAGCAGGCAGGCGGCTATGCATCAACCGGGTACGAGAGAATACTTGATATCAAACCCAATGAGCTCCACCAGAGGGTTCCCCTGATCATCGGTTCCAGAGACGACGTTCTGGAGTATGAAGAGTATGCAAAAAAGAACACGGCGCAGTAAATTAAGCTGTTCCAGTAATCAAAGAGGAGGGCACTTATGAGTACTCATACAGATTTCAACAAGGCGCTCGAGATCGGGCGTCCATCGAACATACAGAAATTATTCCCGAATTCCAAGGCACTGATCGTAAGCGGAAAGGTGATCGACCGCGCCATGATCAAAAAGGGAAAGGCCATGACCATGGCCGCCAACGGGAGGAACAGCATCGTCATCAGGGCTGCCCTGAAGGCTGCCCAGAGAGCCGATGCCGGGATCATCATCGAAATCGCCAAATCTGAGAGCACCTACTGCGCGATCAATATGTGGAACCTCGCACGTTATGTGGATACATTCTGCAACGAGCTCAATATCACGATCCCGGTTGCCGTTCATGCAGACCATTTCGGACTGAAGAAGAGCCCGGAGGTTGCACAGGCGAAGATTGACATCCCCTCCATGTTTGACGCAGGCATTACCTCCATCGCCGTTGATGCCTCCCATATGAACGACGAGGACAACCTGCTGGCAAATATTGCTTTGAGTCCTTATATCCCCTCATGGGCCGGATACGAAACAGAAGTGGGAGAGATTAAAGGCAAACAAGGTCTTTCCACCCCTGAAGAAGCGCTCTTTTTGATCCAGGGGCTCAACGCAAACGGCATCTTCCCCGACTGGATCGCCCTGAACAACGGCACCACACATGGGATCGAGGCAAGTGATGCCGGAATTCAGGTGGAACTCACCAAAAAGATCCATGATGCGCTGGCAAAATACGGCATCTCAGGCGCACAGCACGGCACATCGGGCAACAGCGTGGAACGGCTCAAGAGGATCGCTTCCGAGACAAACACCACCAAGGCAAATGTCGCCACGGCCCTGCAGATGATCTCCTGGGGAGTGAAGGTGAACGAGTACGGCAATGCCTTCTTGGATGATGCAGGAAACTTCATCAAGATCCCGGATGCCGGGGTAACGGATGAGCTGTGGGAGGAAATGCATTCATATGCACAGGGCAAATCCTTAAAGGGCGGGGATTACAAAAAACTGAACCTCCCCTTTGAAACAAAGCTCCTGTCGCAGCCCAGAGAAATACGTGAGAGAATGGAAGCTGCAGTGGAAGACTTCATCTATGACCTGCTTGCGAACTGCTTCAATGCAGCTGATACCGCTCCCCTTGCCATCGAAGCGATACTGAGCGCAGGTTCGGCTGATCTTGGCCCGAAGGCAGGACGCATTGAAGATCCTCACCAGTGGACGCGGGACAAGATTCTGGAGCGTGCTCAGGCCTTGCAAAAGGAAGAGACGGAAACCAAAGGGGATTATGACGATTGAACCTGCATCAATGGGCTTGACGAGGACACAATTGTGTGGCATTAGCATCGACACCCACTCATCCAGGAAGGGAGAGAAATGGCACGAGTAACTATTGAAGACTGTCTCGAGAAGGTTCATGATCGTTTTTCTTTGGCCATAGCTGCATCCAAACGCACAAAGCAGCTCATGAAAGGGGCGTCGCCTCTTTCCAAGCGCAAAGAAAACAGACATGTGGTAACCGCCTTGAGAGAACTTGCTGAAGGAAAAATCTCGCTGCACGACAAATGATGACAAAGAAGGATTATTACGAAATCCTTGGCGTTTCCCGTTCAGCAACCCCCGACGAGATCAAGAAGATCTACCGTCAGCTGGCATTGAAATACCACCCGGACAGAAATCCCGGTGACCAAGATGCCGAGTCACGTTTCAAGGAAGCGGCCGAGGCCTATGAGGTACTCCACGACCCTGACAAGAGACGAATCTATGACCAGTACGGTCATGCCGGTCTTCAGGGATCGGGATACCAGGGATTCTCCAATTTCGACGATATCTTCAGCAGCTTTTCAGACATCTTCGGCGAGGTTTTCGGTTTTTCCTCCGGCAGGAGTTCGTATCGCAGACGGCCTACCCGGGGAGCCGACCTGAGATACGATGCAACCATATCGCTCGAAGAGGCAGCCAGTGGTACCGAGATAGAGCTGGAGATCCCCAAAACCTCAACCTGCGAGCCCTGCGGTGGGACCGGGGCCGAACCGGGAACCTCCCCCGAGACCTGCTCTATGTGCGGCGGAAAGGGCCAGGTTTACCGGACACAGGGATTCTTCACCATAAGCACCACCTGTTCACAGTGCAGGGGAACCGGCCAGGTTATTGCAAAACCATGCAAGGAGTGCAGGGGGTCCGGAACAGTCACCCGCAAGAAACAGCTCAAGGTAAAGATCCCCTCCGGAGTCGATACCGGGGCAACCATGCGTCTCACCGGAGAGGGTGAAGCCGGCGACCTCGGCGGTCCTCCGGGTGACCTGTATGTCTTCATCGAGATCAAACCCCATGACATATTTGTCAGACAGGGCGATGATCTGTATATCGAGATGCCTGTTTCTTTTGTGCAGGCAACACTGGGTACGACCATCTCAGTACCCTCTCTGAATGGGGAGGTGGATCTGGAGATAAAACCGGGAACCCAGCCAGGCGAAATCTACACCATCAAGGGGAAAGGGATAAAGCATCTGAGATCAAATGGTCACGGATCCCTCAACGTGGGGATCACCGTGGAAATCCCCAAAAAACTCTCCAAGGAACAGTCTGAACTCCTGCGAAAATATGCGGAGATCTCCAAAGAAGAGGTGAAGACTTCTTCGAAGAACAAGAAAAAATTCTTCAACCGGTTCTAAATTTCAAAGGGTGCAAGGTATAAGGTTTAGGGCAAGGATCACCCTGACTTTATATTCAGATCTGCCTGTGGTTCCCTGTTTATCAGTCGCCGCTGTCTTTGATGACACTGCCCGGATCGGTCCTGAGTTTCTCCAGTTTCGACTTGAATTCATCGGTGGGTTTGACCCCGGCCTTATTCAGCATATGCTCTGCCTGCAGGCCGATATTCCTGGTATCCTTGTAAAAGCTGTCCGAATGTCTGGATGCGGGGTTATAGGTGGAAAGCCGGTCTGAACCTGAGACATGGTAGTTCACCCTGGAGATGATACGCTTCATTTCCGAGGACCCGCACCCGTTGCACGTAAGGCCGTCAGGATCCTTAAATCCCTGGACGAGCACGCTTTGTATCGATCCGCATGCACTGCATTTATATTCGTAAATCGGCATTACCCTATTATTTCACAGGTGAAGATAAATGAAAAGGGCAAGATTCTTATCTGCCTGGAAAAACGAAAGAATCCTGCCCCGGTTTCCTTAGCCTTTATCGCCCTTTACCTCTTCGAACTCTGCGTCCACGACATCATCCTGCTGTCCTGCAGATGCCCCGGCGCCCCCTGTTGACCCGGGTCCTGCATGAGAAGCTCCAGGCCCGCCGGCCTCCTGGGCTGCGGAGGCATAAATCACCTCTGCCAGCTTGTGCGATGCGGTTGTAAGCGCCTCGATCTTCTTGTTGATCTGTTCCACATCTTCCCCGTGCATCACGTCTTTCAGATCGGAGAGGGCATTTTCAATGCTCGCGCGGGTTTGCGCATCAACCTTGTCGCCATGCTCTTTCAACGTCTTTTCAGTGGTGTACGCGAGGCTGTCGGCATTGTTCTTTGCCTCCACAAGTGACTGACGCCTCTTGTCCTCGCTCTCGTGCTCTTCCGCCTCACGGATCATCCTGTTGATGTCATCCTCATTCAGACCTGAAGAGCTCGTAATCCGTATGGACTGCTCCTTGCCGGTGGCCTTGTCCTTGGCGGAAACATGGAGGATCCCGTTGGCATCGATATCAAAGCTCACCTCTATCTGAGGGATTCCCCTGGGCGCAGAAGGTATACCGACGAGGTCGAACTGTCCGAGCAGCTTATTATCGCCTGCCATGGGTCGCTCACCCTGGAAGACACGAATGGTAACCGCGCTCTGGTTGTCCTCTGCTGTGGAGAAAATCTGCTGCTTCTTGGTGGGGATCGTGGTGTTGCGCTCTATGATCTTGGTAAAGACGCCGCCCAAGGTCTCGATTCCGAGGGAGAGCGGGGTCACATCGAGCAGGAGAACATCTTTGACTTCGCCGCCGAGCACACCGCCCTGGATTGCAGCACCGACAGCCACCACCTCATCCGGGTTTACGCCTTTATGGGGTTCCTTTTTAAAGATTTCTTTTACCTTCTGCTGAACCTTGGGCATCCTGGTCTGACCGCCGACAAGAATTACCTCATCGATGTCCGCAGAAGACAATCCTGCATCGGAAAGGGCCTTTTTGCACGGTCCCTCGAGTTTTGCAATGATATCTTCCACCAGTGATTCAAGCTTTGCCCTGGTCATCTTCATATTGAGATGCTTTGGACCCGACTGGTCTGCCGTGATGAAGGGCAGGTTGATCTCTGTCTCCATCATGGTGGAGAGTTCATGCTTTGCCCTCTCGGCTCCTTCTTTCAGGCGCTGCAGAGCCATGCGGTCCTTGCTCAGATCGACGCCGGTTTCCTTCTTGAACTCATTTACCAGGTAGTCGATGATCCTGTTGTCAAAATCCTCTCCACCGAGGTGGGTGTCACCATTTGTGGACTTGACCTCGAACACACCGTCACCGATCTCGAGGATGGAGATATCGAAGGTACCTCCACCGAGGTCGAATACTGCGACCTTCTCTTCCTTCTTGCTGTCAAGACCGTATGCCAGTGCAGCGGCAGTGGGCTCGTTGATGATCCTCTTCACATCGAACCCGGCGATCCTTCCCGCATCCTTCGTCGCCTGTCTCTGGGAGTCGTTGAAGTACGCTGGGACCGTAATGACCGCCTCGTCTATCTTTTCCCCGAGGTAGGCTTCCGCATCCATCTTCAGTTTCTGCAAAACCATTGCAGAAATTTCAGGAGATGCATACTTGCGGCTGTCGACATCGATTGCCGCATCGCCGTTGTCTGCCTTTACGATCTTGAACGGCATGATGTTGGTGTCTTTCTGCACCTCGGGATCCTCGAATTTTCTCCCGATGAGTCGCTTTATCGCGTAGAGTGTATTCTCTGAATTTGTAATGGCCTGTCGTCTGGCCACCTGTCCCACCAGCCGCTCACCGCTGCTGGTAAAGGCCACAACAGACGGTGTTGTCCGTGCCCCTTCGACATTGGCAATCACCTTCGGCTCACCGGCTTCCATGATGGCCATACAGGAATTGGTTGTTCCAAGATCAATTCCTAAAATCTTTCCCATGTGATTTTTCCTCCTTGTTCTTTCTCGTATCAACCTGAAACAGACACTTTAGCTGGTCTCAGGACCCTGTCGTGTAACATGAATCCCTTTTCTATCTCATCCACTACCATGCCCTGAACCACATCAGGGCGCATGACCTGCATCATCGCCTCATGATAATTCGGATCAAACGGCATGTTCTCAGTTTCTATAGGTTCAACATGATTCTTTTTCAAGGTCTCAAGCATCAATTTCTCCGTCATCCGCAGGCCCTGAATAAAATTCTCATCATCGGGATGCAGCTCCAGCGCCATTGATATCGACTTTTCCACGGCATCGTAGACCAGCAGGAAATCCCTCAGGAGCCTTTCGGTTGCAAATTTTACGATATCCTGTTTCTCCCGCTGCATGCGTTTCTTCATGTTGTCCATCTCGGCATGGGCCCGGAGGAATTTATCCTTGAATTCCTCAAGCTGCGCCGTTAAATCCTGAATCATATCTTCAGGTTCTCTTGCCGCTTCTCCTGATTCAACCTCAACCTTCACCCGTCCTGCTGCCTCGTCCGTCATCTCATCATTGAGTGGAAATTCGTTGCGTTTTTCCTCTTCCATCCTATAAGTCCTCCAACATATCGCTTAAAACTTTTGCCATATATCCTACCAGCGGTATCACCCTGGAATAATCCATCCGAATCGGTCCGATCACCCCTAACGAGCCCACAGGAACGTTCCCCCGGCAATATCCGCTGGCAACCATGCTGAAATCATCCATTCCTATGTGCTCCATCTCTTCTCCCAGCAGCACCTTTACGCCAGGGTCTTCCAGTACCCTGTTGAGAATGCGTATGATCCGTCCCTTGTCTTCAAAGGCATTCACAATATCCCGAAGCCGCTCCAGATTGGCCAGATCCGGGGAATTGAACACGCTTTCCTTTCCCTGAATAAAGATATCGGGTCTGTCCTCAACGCCATCGAGCGCAGTCATACCGAGATTGATGGCCTCTTTCACAAGGGAATCGAATTTTGCCTTATCGCTCGACATCTCCTGAATAAGCATATCCCGCATCCCATGGATGGTAAGATCTGCATACGTGCCATTGAGATAATTTGCATACTCGTTGAGACGATCCTGCACGATGTCCTCGCCGTAGACAATGTGGTTGTATACCATCCCGGCCTTGCTCACCAGTACAACCAAGATTCTGTTCTCATCGAGTCTGACGAAATCGATCCGTTTGAAAAAGAAGGTGTCAAGTTTCGGCAGGATGATGATGGAGGCATTCCGCGATATCTGGGAGAGGAGCGACGATGCCTCCCGAAGCGTGTCCTTGACACCGCCTATGGCTTTCGCCATATGCCGGGAAATCATGGTCTTCTCAACCCTGGGCAGCGATTTGTGCTCCATGATATCGCTCAGGTAGTACCGGAATCCCTCGGGAGTCGGCATCCTGCCGGCGGATACATGTGGCTGATACAGGTATCCCATCTCCTCGAGATCAGCCATGACATTTCTCACAGTTGCCGGTGAGATGGTCATCATATATTTGCGTGCAATGATCCTGGATCCCACCGGTTCACCGGTAGCCACATATTCCTGAATGATCGCACCTAAAATGCTCTTATCTCTATCTGTCAACGTATGCATCATGACCTGACTTAGCACTCAACCGCCTTATCTGCTAACAACAGTTTTTTTATAGATGCTCTCAATTATGATGTCAATATACAAACGGTTCACATATTCCAGGATTACATAATCTTTTTTTCCATTTCCCAGTATGAAACACAACGAGAGAGTGAACCTGACATACAATCCCTGTATAGAACGGAACCGGAAGCTTTCGAATACCCGGTGCAGTACAGCATTATCCCTGGGCCTCTTGTTGAGGAACCTCCATAGAATTGACCGGCCTCATGGAAATCACTGGACAAATAAACACGATTTGCTATTAACAAGGTGCATTCGAAACGAATCCGCCATCGCAGAGTGAGCAGGTGCCATGCCGCGGATTTAAGGAATCGCCCGCAAAGAGGCAGTAAGGAGCAAACATGAAGGAAAAGATAGAATCTCTGCTGAAACAAACGCTGGAAGATCTTATGCAGGATGGGGTGATCCCTGTTTGCGAGCCGGACATCATCAGCGTGAACATACCTCCCAACAAGGATTTCGGAGACTTTGCTTCGAACATCGCCATGGTCATGGCATCCAAGGCAAAGAGACCTCCACGAGAGATCGCAGGGGCTATCAAGGAACGGATGGAAACGCACGGGGATATCATCAAAAAGGTTGATATCGCAGGCCCAGGATTTATCAATTTCTACGTGAAGCCCGTGATGTGGACGGGGGTACTGAATGATATTTTCTCCCAGCGTGAGTTCTACGGCACCAGCACCTATGGCGCAGGTAAGAAGGTCCAGGTGGAATTCGTCAGCGCCAATCCCACCGGGCCGCTTCATATCGGTCACGGCAGGGGTGCCGCCGTGGGAGATACCTTAGCAAGAATACTCGCAGCTGCCGGATTCGACGTGCAGGCAGAGTACTATATCAATGATGTGGGCAACCAGATGAACATCCTCGGGGCCTCTGTTTTTTCCCGCTACAAAGAACTATTGGGAAAGGAGACCGTCTTCCCGAGCGACGGGTATAAGGGGGAGTATATCGCGGAACTGGCTCGTGCATTATCACAGACGCACGGTGAGAGCCTACTTGAGGAGGATGAATCAGCTGCTGTCCAGATCTGCAGACAGTTTGCATCGTCGGTTATATTCGACGAGATAAAAGAAGACCTCAAGAGCTTTAACGTTCATTTCGATCACTACTTCAGCGAATCATCCCTGTACGAGGATCACAAGGTTGAAGATACGCTGGGCTATTTTAAGGAAAAGGGCTTCAGTTACGAAGAGGATGGCGCCCTGTGGTTCAAGACCAGCGACTTCGGTGATGAAAAGGACCGGGTGCTCAGGAAACAGGACGGCTCGCTGACATATTTTGCCCCGGATATTGCCTACCACAAAGACAAGCTTGAACGGGGGTTCAAGCAGATCATCGATATATGGGGGGCCGATCATCACGGCTACGTGCCGAGAATGAAGGCGGCCATAGAGGCCCTCGGGGCGGAACCTGACTGTTTCCATGCACTTCTCATCCAGCTCGTCTCACTGGTGAGGCAGGGGAAGCCCGTATACATGTCGACACGGGCAGGCGAATTCGTTACCTTAAAGGAGATCATTGACGAAGTGGGCAAGGATGTGGCCCGATACTTCTTCCTCATGCGCAGGTGTGACTCCCACCTGATCTTCGATCTGGATCTGGCGAAGAAGAAAAGCGACGAGAACCCGGTCTACTACATCCAGTATGCGCATGCCCGTATCTGCTCCATCCTGAAAAACGCCAAAGACCAGGGGCTGGACGTGGATATTGACCAGGCCGACATGGACGTTCTTGCTGCAGGAGAGGACCTGGAACTCATCAAGACCATCGCCATGTTTCCCGATGTAGTCGTCTCATGCGCAACCGACCTTGAACCACATCGTATAGCTTTTTATTTACTTGAGCTTGCAACTGCCTTCCATAGGTTCTATAATAAGAATCGGGTAATTTCAGATGACGGCCGGATGACAAAGGCCAGGTTGGTACTTATATATGCGGTAAGGCAGGTTTTATCAAATGCTTTGACTCTCATGGGGATAGACGCGCCTGAGAGCATGTAAGGTTCTATGGCAAAGAGAAAGAAGCAGAAAAAACAGTCTCTGACAAAAAATATCGCATTGCTCTTCCTGTCTCTCGGCATCTTGGCCGGGGCAAGCATATTGTTTTCCGCTGTCAGCGGCAGGTCCGACTTCTCCTACGACCCCTTCCGCAGCAAGTGGACGAACATCATCTCGCAACGTCAAGAGAACACCGCCCCGAAACAATCAAAGGTGACGCCCCAGGAGAGTTCAGCCAACGCCTATGATTATAAATACTGGGATATTCTCCTGCTCCAGGACAAAGAGGAGCCTCCGGGAGACAACAACTACAGCATCCAGATCGCTGCCTTCAAGACCCTCAAGCAGGCACAGACATATGCGGGCGATCTCAAGGAAAAAACCCATCTCCAGTGCAAGGTGGTCAGCGAGGGGAAGTGGTCCATGGTGAGATGGGGCAGCTTCTCCACACGATCATCGGCTGACCGGTACCGGAAGAAACTCTCTGAACGGCTCCAGAGAGAGTGTATCGTGGTCAAGATGTAGCGGCATCGAAAACGCTACCTGAATCCGTATCAGTATTTTATCAATTCCTTCCGGCCTGTGTAGACTTCTGCGCTGCCGGCGCATGATCCATCCAAGGGGATAAAACACTTCTGCAATAAAAATCTACTGTTGACAACTCCCCCTGTCTGGACGATACAATCATATCCCAATATGGTACTGCACATCGTGGGCGCACGTCCCCAATTTATAAAGCTGGCACCGGTGGCAAACGCATTCAAGGAACTGGCTATCCCGTACAAGGTCCTCCATACGGGACAGCACTATGACTACCGCATGTCCGATATGCATTTTGAGACGCTGGCCATCGATGATCCGGATTATGCCCTCGGTATCGGATCGGGCAGCCATGCCGGCCAGACTGCAAAGATGCTTGAAGGGATTGAGACTGTCCTGGTCAAAGAACACCCGTCGCTGGTCCTCGTCTATGGAGATACCAACTCCACCTTGTCAGGCGCCCTGTGTGCCGCAAAAATGGGGATCCCGGTGGGTCATGTCGAAGCAGGAGTCCGCAGCTTCGACAGGAATATGCCTGAAGAGATCAATCGCGTGCTCACCGACCATATCTCCCGGTACCATTTCTGCCCCACCCACAATGCCATGGACCTCCTCAAGGCAGAGGGAATAACAGGGATCCTGACCGGGGATGTCATGTACGATGCCCTCCTGCAATTTACGAAGATCCCTGTCACGCATCCGTACACACCGCCCTTTGTCCTCACGACAATCCATCGCGCGGAAAATACCAATGAGCATGAGCGGTTCAGGGCCATCTGGGAGGGACTCGAACGCATATCAACAGAGGTACCCGTCATTTTCCCGGTACATCCGAGAACAAGGGACATGTATCCGGATATCCTCAAGAAGCCTGTGAAAGGGATCAGCGTTGTCGAACCGGTCAGCTACCTTCACATGCTGGCCATGATCAGGGATTCCCGGTGCATCGTAACCGACTCCGGAGGGGTTCAGAAGGAGGCATTCCTGCTGAAAAGCCCGTGTATAACCGTTCGAGATACCACCGAATGGCCTGAGACGGTTGAGGCCGGGGCAAACATGATTATTGCTACAGACCCTGAGATCATCTTTTCTTCGGTCATGCAGATGATGCACCAGGCGTCTTTTGACAGCGTTAATCCGTTTGGGGACGGAAAGGCGAGTTATCATATCGCGCGGTTCATACAGGAGAATTGTTTATAACAGTCCGTGATGTGTCATGCACGGTCGGTTATGTTGTAATATTCGTGTATTGAAGAATACGAGAGGTCAGACAGGTCATACGCACCTTTTGTCATTTCACAAGCCGGCTGTACATCACTGGGCACGGACTGAAATGCTGTTTATGTAAAGGAGGTGCATATGAACCACACTAAAACTACAGGCAATAACCCGAAGGATCTTCTCAGGAAGGCAAACCGCTTAGCTGCAGATGGCGATGTACCACAATCACTGCTGCTCTTTGAATCGTGCATCAGGCAATATCTGTCCAGGCAGATGCCCTTGAAGGCCCTGGCAGTTGCAAAGGATGCAAAGACCGTCCTGGGTCCTCTTCCAAAAGTTCAGTCTCTGCTGATACGGCTCTACCTGTCCATGGGACTGCATGGCGATGCAGCACAGGAGTATGGGCAGTGCTGCCGGTATCTCAGAAAGGATCAAACCCCGTTCCTTGCCGGACTGCACCGTGAAGCCTTTTTGGATCTCCTGGACATCATCGAGCCGATGTCCTTGCACAAGGGTCAATCCATCGTGAAACAGCACGAGCAGGGCCAGGACATCTTCATTGTCATCTCCGGATCTTGTGCGGTCATCCGTGACGGTATCACCGAGGCTGTCATGGAGCCCGGCTGCGTCTTTGGAGAGCTGGGATTTTTTCACCATCAGGTGCGTTCCTCAACGGTTCGTGCAACGGGCAAGGCCGAGCTTGCAAGAATCCCATCTGAAGAACTGCGCAGACTCTCCAGGCGATACACATGCCTGAGGCAAGCCCTTGAGCACCTCTACACGCAGCGAATCCTGAAGAAGGCTAGCGAAGACTTGAGAGCCCACCCCCTGTTCGATGTATACCAGGATATTCTCACAACCGTACGGTTTTCAAAAGGACATGTCATTCCCTTTGACACGACAACGGATATCACCATCATCAAACACGGCGTTGTCGAGATCGACTACGATGAACAGGGCATGAGAAGGAAGCGGTTTCTCAGACCGGGAAGCGTGATAGAGAGATTCTCGGGAATAGCCAGGGCAAACACCGATGTGGAACTGCTTCGGGGCAGAATAGACCTCCTGGGCAGGGGCTGATAACCAGGAAGACAGGCTCTAGGCTGAAGGATGTAAGCACCCCAAGGGCATTTCTTTCAGGGCATCTGCAGCCTAAACAACCTGTGCAGTTATCTATACAATGGCGCCGCTGGCATAGGCCATGACTATGCCTGCTGCCACTGCCACGTTGAGTGATTCGGTGGGCCCTTTCATGGGGATGGATACCTTCTTATGAGAGATCTCCAGAATCTCCCGGCTCAGCCCTGCCCCTTCCTGTCCCAGGCATATGGCTACCTTGCCCGCAAAGAGCGCAGGGTGAAGTACTGATTCGCCCTGGAGGACAAGGCTCACAATCGTATGGGGCAGGGTTTTCAGCCGGGCAGGATCGGCCTGTGCAATACACATCCCGAGGCACGATCCCATGGACGCCCGAACAGCCTTTGGAGAAAACGGCGACGCTGTACCTTGAGTGAGCACAACAGCAGTAAAACCGAAAGCTTCTGCAGTCCGTATGATGGTTCCCACATTACCCGGGTCCTGCAGCGAATCGAGAACGAGTATCTTCTCACAGGGGAGGACAGTTGAGAAATCCGCCCAGGGAATATCGAAAAAGGCAATGATCCCCTGGGGAGTTACGGTGTCCGCAAGATTTGCAAAAAGCCGCTCCTCGAAGATCGTGCACGAAAAGGAGGGCATACCATAGGTGCCGACATACTCCGGTGTTACCGCCGCCATCTTCGGCGTCATTGATCGCTTGAGGGCATCCTCCACCAGCCGGCGTCCCTCAAGCAGCATGAGGTCCTTGTCCTTTTTCGCAGCAGCGAAAGACTTGTAGACAGGATTATGCCGGCTCGTGATTCTGTCCATTCATCCGTGAGCTACAGACCGTGCTTCTTCAAGTAGGGGGTTATTAAATCTACAGGCAATGGAATAACCGTATTGGTCGAGCCTTCAGAAGAGATCTCCCGTATGGTCTGGAGGAATCTCAACTGGACCGCAATAGGTTCTTTTGCAAGAATCGATGCTGCATCGAAGAGCCGCTCGGATGCCTGGTATTCACCCTCTGCGTTGATGACCTTTGCCCTTCTCTCTCGTTCCGCCTCTGCCTGTTTGGCCATGGCACGCTGCATCTCTTCGGGCAGGTCGATGTGCTTGAGTTCTACGGCCGAGACCTTGATCCCCCACGGATCTGTCTGACGGTCTAAGATACCCTGTATCCTCGCACTTACTTCCTCCCTGTTGGTGAGCAGTTCATCAAGCTCGGCCTGGCCGCATACTGACCGCAGGGTCGTCTGGGAGAGCTGGCTCGTGGCATAGAGATAATTCTCCACTTCGATCACGGATTTCAGCGGTTCGATCACCCTGAAATAGACCACGGCATTGACCTGGACTGTCACATTATCCCTGGTAATCACGTCCTGAGGCGGGACATCCTGGACTATGGTGCGCAGTCCGATCCGTACATACCGATCGATCAGCGGTATGATAATGATGAGCCCGGGGCCTTTCGGGCTCGGAAGAACACGGCCGAGCCGGAACACCACTGCCCGTTCATATTCGTTCAGGATCTTGATGGCAGAAAAGAGAAACAACAGAACAAGAATGACGATGGTGATAAGCGCATATCCTCCCATGGTATACCTCCTTACATCGGGATTAGTCTGTTTTACTTAATTTCACTGCAATATTCAAGGCAGGATCAACAAGCATGGAAAGTCTCTTCGTAGCAATGCCTTTGAACTCGGAAAGTGCTGTTCCCTTCAGCGGCGGGCCTGTTACGGATTTGAGCTTTAACGGATTGATAAACTTGCCGTTATATCGTACTCGGAAATCCAGGTGCGGACCCGTTGCCACGCCGGTCATCCCGACGTAGCCGATGACCTGGCCCTGATCCACCTGCTTGTTCTTCTTCATTCCCTTGGCATACCGTGAGAGATGACCGTAGTAGCTGACGTATCCGTTCCGGTGCTTGACCTGAATGCTTTTGCCGAACCCGTTTGACCAGCCTATGGAAATGATTTTGCCGTCTCCCAGAGACACAACCGGCGTTCCTGTCGGTGCAGCATAATCCACTCCCAGGTGAGGCCTCGCCTTTCGGGATATCGGGTGTATCCTGTTATAGGAAAATCCTGAAGATATACGCCGGTAGTTCAACGGTGCCTTGAGGAAGAGCTTCTGTATGGGCTTGCCCTGATCGTCGTAGTACCCCCTGATCCCGCTGCCGTCTTCATAGTAGATGGCAACATGCTCTTCACCCTGATTCATAAACCTGGCGGCAATCACGCGGCCATATCCCTTGAACGTGTCGCCGACATAGTACTTTTCATACAATACGGTATAGGTATCCCCGTCTCTGATATCTACGAAGAAGTTGATATCCCAGGCAAAGATATCGGTCAGATCCATGACCACTTCCGGGGAGAGTCCTGCCTGAATCGCCGATTCATACAGACTGCTCGTAATGGATCCTTCGGCCCGCTCGTAGCGCACTTCCACTTCCAGGGTATGCTTGTTCGCCTTGAACGAACCGTTGTCCGGCTTGACCTCGAGAAAGCTCAGGCTGTCGATCTCATAGGTGAGCCTTGCCAGCTTCACCGGGGTCTCCTGGGTAACCCATATGCTCATGGAATTGCCGGGCACGATGTCCGAGAGATTATAGACCTTTTTCACTGATTTCACGATGAGATCGATCTGATAGTCTCCAATACCTGAGTTATGCAGGATATCGTAGAGATTATCACCCTTTTTGATCGTAAAATCCAACTGCTCCAGCGCCCCGTCATATGTCGACTGAAGTATCCGTTCTATCTGAATCTTCTGGGCACGGATCTCCTCTTCGTCAAGAGAGACATTGAGCCGATAGTGGTCCGATATCTCATAGTCCAGTTCAATGAGGTTCTGGTTGTCTGCTGAGAAAACCAGTACAAGTTCATGTCCGGGCAGCACCTTGGACAGATCGAAGATATCTTTTGCGGCCATGAGAATGTCGTGTGCCTGACGCTGGGCAATCCCGTTTTCCTGCAGGATCTTATAGAAAGAATCCCCCTTGTTGATAGTAGACACTTTCCGTATCGGCTCCTGTTCAGGGGGTGCCTCATTTTTGTCAGGGATGAGTGCTGAATATTCCTGATCCGACTCGGCTACGTGTGTGGGCACGACTACAGGTTCGTCCTGCCCCTCATAGTCCTTGATAAAATACCAGGAAAGACAGGATACTAACACGATGGCGAGTATGATGGTGCTCACCTTCCAGGGGTTGACTTTAGCTGACATACTCATTGTTATCGTTTTATAAAAGGAATAGCTTGATATATCAAGACACTTCTGTTTTTATCTTAGGCGTGCACATTTTTGTAGCGGACATCCATCTCAGACCAGGTATGGGAGATGACGCACTTCGTTTTGTTTCCTGGCTTGAACAGATGAAGGAAACAGCGTCACATATCTATATCCTGGGCGATCTGTTTGACTACTTCTATACAGGTCTTGAACCACGAATCCAGTATATTTTATCAGCCCTGCAGTCACCCCGGATACATCTGATTGTCGGAAACCGGGATTTCCTCCTAAAGAATATGGGGAGGAGCTCAATTAACCTCATCAGGTTCGAGGAACAGATCATCAGCCTGTATGGGAGAAACGTGCTTATCGCCCATGGGCATACGCTCACGGATGCCGACAGGGGGTTCAGGCTCCTGCATCGATACGGCTGGCCGGTCCTGGCTCGTGCAGACAGGTGGCTGCCCGCAGGATTCAAGGACAGATGCGCCCGTTTTCTGGTAAAATCCTCTGCAGCAATCCGCCCTCCCCACGCCAGCATTGATATGGGCATTGCGCAGAGCAAAGGAGTACACACGGTTATCTGCGGTCATCTTCACAGAGCCGCCATGAGCGATCAACTCATTGTTCTGCCCGCATTTTTCGACACAGGCAACTGGCTCATCTGGGACGCGCATGGCCCACGATTCGCCGATCCATCCATAGAGACCAAAAGATCTTGAGCAGAGAGGTTATGAAATGAAAGGAGGCCCATGCTATCTTGAAAGATATATGAGCCTCTTTGACCGGGAGCAACCTGCTACACAGGGCTTATAATAAAGCCAGAAGAATTGGTGTTGCTCACTAAATGTTTCGTTCTCTCTCCAAGAGTACCAGAAGAATTGATGCAGTCTCTAAAAGATGTATGTTCTATCTCCTGGTACCCCAGAAGATATGATGCAGTGTCTGAAGATGTATCGTTTCTATCTTCTGGCGTTATAGGTACAATAACAAACGATACGTTAGAAAAATATCGGACGAACGATATTTATAGCGTCGGTAATTTTTCACATCCTGTGTAAGATTATTCTTACACTTTTGCCTGAATTTGATGTCCGCAGGAACCCTTGCTGGAGAAGAGGCCTGCCCTTCAAATAATCGTCGAATCATTGACGCTATCACAGCCTCAATGACCCATCTTGCATTCTTTATCTTTTGCTTCTCGTCCATCCTTTTGATTTAACTCATCTTAATATCGTCTATTTTTTTGGCACCCTTTCTGCATTATTCCTGCGCATGGGCATTATATGTGCAGATTTTGCCGGAATAATGACATTGGTATTAGCTGATGCAGGTTTTTTATCATGCAGCGCAACAGGCGCTGAAGGAGGATCACAGTGAAAAGGATTTTGCTTGTAGAGGACGATGCAAACCTGCAGTTCCTTATCAGGGAAGAACTCCGGGATGACGGGTATGATGTAACTGTCGCATCAAACGGGAAGGAGGCCTTGTCCTTTCTGCTGGAGCAGCATGAAACAGAACCTGACCTCATTATCATGGATATACGCATGCCCAAGATGGACGGCATCGATGCCTTGGGGCATATCATCAAGTCCCGGATCGACAAGCCCATCATAATTCATTCAGCATACTCCAGCTATAGAGACGATCCCCTGACCATGGCAGCAGATGCCTATGTCCTCAAATCACCTGACTTCACCAACCTCAAGTCTGCCATCAGCGAACTGCTGGATAATGAACACACAGGTCCCTCTGTTGCCCAGGCAGGAATATAACTTTTCAAAGATAGCGTGTTGAGAAACTGGTTCTGAGCACCTATGATCGGAGGCTATGGTCTCCTCCAGCCGCGTTCGCCTCTTCATGCTGCAGAAGCACTTCACGGTGAGCAGGACCGGGGTCAGCAGAACAGATGGTAATTATTGAGCCCGGGCTTTGTGGTGTACGAGTTTTATAAAGCGAATCTCTGACCTGCCCTTTTCAACGATCTCAGTGATGTAACCGAGCCTTCTCAGCAGCCGTTTTGCCTCCATGAAGTCATTCTTCGTCATCCAGGCAAGGCAGCGCAGGTCCAGCGTATCATTCGACTCGATAATATCAGAGAGCTTCCTCTTTGCTGCCGACCTGTACAGTGTGTATACATCGAATGCATTCTCCCCGATGTCCCCGTATTCCTTCAGTTGTGTTTGCATATTAGGCGGGATATCCAAGAGCTTCATGATCATGGTGTTATCATATACTGCAACATTATCTCGTCTCATAACCAGTCCTCTTTATGCTGTCATTCCAGCCTCTTTTGCATTTCATGCCACAGCAACATACATGATACCATCAATAAATTAGCACTGTTATATAGGCAAAAAGCATACCAGCTGCTTTATTCTATTTTTTCAATAAGTTATATCTTTTTTACCCGCCAATAGATCATCTGCATGGGTAAATGTTAGCATATTATATGTAATTATTTTCCACAGTTGTTAGGGTAGAGAATTATAATAATAATTCTCAGAGCGGAAAAGTACAGACATCGAGGTGTTTTTCACAAACCAGAGAAGGGGG
>ERZ795057.979-NODE-979-length-26627-cov-10.048886_pt1 | contig 26627 bp, 19 predicted proteins | sample MGYA00375141_ERZ795057 | MGnify/ENA primary metagenome ERZ795057 (study PRJEB30186, sample SAMN05720163) | activated sludge metagenome | isolation source: Anaerobic digester | place: Hong Kong | collected 2015-01-26 ...
TTCCCACGGGTTACAACCCTGCAACGCCCTTTGATATCTATGTATATGGCATGGGTCGTGAAGCCGCAACTTCGCCCTCCAACGCTGACGTACTTGTTTTCCACGGATCAACTGACGCCCCTGTAGTGGATGTTGTTGAAACCGGTGTAGGTGCAGGAACGATTGTAGATAATCTTGCTTACGGTGACTTTGCCGGATACCTCGAACTTCCTGCCGATGATTACGTGCTTGACATCCGCGATGAAACCGGCACTGTTACAGTAGCCAGGTATGCTGCCCCCCTTGCAACCCTTGGACTGGAAGGCGCCGCCATGGCAGTGGTCGCTTCAGGCTTCCTCGATCCTTCAGTCAATAACAACGGCGCTGCATTCGGTCTTTTCGTTGCACTGCCCGCAGGAGGCGCGCTGGTTGAACTGCCGGTTTATGTCCCCACCGCCCGCATTCAGGTAATCCACAATTCAGCCGATGCCGCTGCTGCCGAAGTTGATGTATGGCTCAACGACCAGCTGCTGATTGATAACTTTGCATTCCGCACGGCATCTCCTTTTATTGATGCACCTGCTGAAGTTGATTTTGATGTGGTTATCCAGCCGGCTAATTCGACCGATACCACCAATGCCCTGGCGCGGTTTACCTATAACCTTGTCGATGGCGAAACTTATGTACTTGTTGCCAATGGCATCGTGGTACCCACGGGTTACAACCCTGCAACGCCCTTTGATATCTATGTCTATGGCATGGGTCGTGAAGCCGCAACTTCCTCATCCAACACCGATGTACTTGTATTCCATGGCTCTACCGATGCCCCTGTGGTTGACATAGTTGAGGTTGGTGCAGGTGCCGGCACACTGGTTGACGACATCGCCTATGGTGAATACGCCGGTTATCTGGAACTGCCAACAGCTGATTACAGCCTTCAGGTTCGCGATGCAAGCGGCACAAGTGTTGTAGCAGAATACCTTGCACCGCTGGAGACCCTTGGCTTAAACGGGGCTGCTGCTGTGGCTCTTGCCTCAGGCTTCCTGAACCCCGCTGTAAATAATGACGGCCCGGCATTTGGAATATATGTAGCACTGCCTACGGGTGGCGAACTTGTTGCACTTCCTGCCACTGACATCTCTACTGCAAGACTTCAGGTCATTCACAATTCAGCCGATGCCGCTGCTGCCGAGGTTGACGTATGGCTCAACGACCAGCTGCTGATAGATAACTTCGCCTTCCGGACTGCAACCCCGTTTATTGATGCACCCGCCGGCGTTGACTTTGATGTGGTAATTCAGCCTGCAAACTCAACCGACACGACAAATGCGCTCGCCAGATTCACCTACAATCTTACCGGTGGCGAAAAATACATTCTCGTTGCTAACGGTATCGTTGTCCCCGGTGGTTATAATCCCGCCACTCCGTTCGATCTTTATGCATTTGGCAGTGCCCGTGAAATGGCTACTGATCCGATGAATACCGACATGATGGCTTTCCATGGCTCCACTGATGCACCCGTTGTTGATATCGTTGAAACATGGGTTGGCGCCGGAACCATCATTGACAACCTTGCTTATGGTAGTTTCGCAGGTTACCTTGAGCTTCAGACACTTGATTACATTATCGATGTTCGCGACGAAACAGGTACTGCTGTTGTTGCAACATATCTTGCCCCTCTGGCCTCACTGAGTCTCGGCGGACAGGCAATCTCGGTAATTGCCAGCGGATTCCTGAATCCTGCCGCTAATAACGACGGCCCGGCATTTGGTCTCTATGTTGCCCTGGCCTCAGGCGGCGACCTGATTGCCCTGCCCGAATACGTCGCTCCTACCGCGCGGGTGCAGGTAATTCACAATTCAGCCGATGCCGCTGCTGCCGAAGTTGATGTATGGCTCAACGATCAGTTATTACTCGACAACTTTGCGTTCATGACCGCATCGCCCTTTATCGATGCCCCCGCAGGAGTTGATTTTGATATCGTGATCCAGCCTGCCAGTTCAACCGACACGACCAACGCGCTTGCCAGGTTTACTTATAACCTTGAGGAAAACGGGACATACATCCTTGTAGCCAATGGTATTGTCAGCAGTTCGGGATACACCCCGGTTCAGCCCTTCAATATCTACGTTTATGACAACGCCCGTGAAACAGCAACCTCTGGTTCTAATACTGATGTACTGGTATTTCACGGTTCAACGGACGCTCCGGTTGTGGATGTTGTAGAGGTTTATGCCGGTGCAGGAACCATTGTAGACAATCTTGCCTATGGCAGCTTCGCCGGATATCTTGAACTTCCTACTGCTAATTACCAGCTCGAAGTTCGTGATGAAACCGGAACTACAACCGTTGCTGTATTCAATGCACCGCTGGCTTCACTCAATCTGGATGGCCAGGCTATCAGTCTGCTTGCCTCCGGTTTCCTGGATCCGTCCAACAACAGCAACGGCGCAGCATTCGGACTTTATGCAGTGCTTGCTTCGGGTGGAGATTTCGTAGCCCTGGGCAATACCACAGGAATCAATGAGAATAGTCTTGCACAAAACCTCAATGCATTCCCGAATCCGGCTTCATACATGGTAAATCTTTCATTCGAACTGAAGAACAGTACTCAGGTCAGCTATGAAATTTATAACACCAGCGGCCGGATGATGATGAATACCAATCTGGGCACATTGAACTCCGGAATTCACCTGAACAGAATCGATACTTCTGTACTTCCTTCAGGATTTTACCTTGTTAAAATCAATGCAGGAAACACCATCTCAACAATAAAGATTCAGGTTTCCAATTAATTACAACTAAACTCTGCTTTGAACGGGTTGCCTTACCGGGCAACCCGTTTTTCATTATCTGATTTTTTTTAAAAAAAAATCTTCAGAATAACTATCCGTATTACCTATTTAGTAATTTTAGATTAATTAATTCCCGTTTATCTGCCCGCATAACTATAAGATCACAGATCCTTTAACTATCTATAAATCTGCATTTTGTTTTTTTACATAATTATTAACTTCAAAATTAATTTTTCATGAAAAATTTCTACGTCTATGTTTTGGTTGCCGTTTTGACTTGTTTTCAGGGTCAGGCACAAACATTCAGGAAAGTCTCCGGCAAGCCGGCTGAAACTATTTCAGTGCCGCAACAACTGCCCGCTGAAAGAATTACAGAAGCAATGAATAGTTTAAATGACGGCTTTGAATCATATGATGATTTCAGTCTGGATTTTGCTCCATGGACCCTGATTGACGTTGACGGAGCTGAAACCTGGGGGATAGAGGGCGTCGAGTTTACCAATCAGTATGCCCCGATGTCGTTTATTATATTCAATCCTTCTGCAACTGATCCTCCTATGACATCGGCGGCCATACTTCCTCACGAAGGATCAAAACTTGCCGCTTGTTTTGCTTCAAACGGAGCTACCAACAACGATTGGCTGATATCTCCTCCCCTGTCGGCAGGAACCAATACCTCCGTTTCTTTCTGGGTAAAATCATACACCGCTCAATACGGTCTCGAGCGATATAAGGTAGCCGTATCCACCACCGGAACCGACCCGTCTGATTTCACTTACATCTCCGGATCCAATTACCTGACAGCACCCGCCACTGACTGGGAACAGAAAACCTTCGATCTGAATGCATACAATGGTCAGACCATCTATGTCGGAATCCATTGTGTTTCCGATGATGCATTTATCTTTATGGTTGATGATTTTTCATTTACAACCACTACTTCATCAACCTCCACACTTACAGGCCTGGTTACCGATGCTTTTGACGGCACCCCCATTCCCGGAGCCACGGTGACCATTGCCGGCCTCAGCACTACTACCGACCAGGACGGGAATTATACAATCAATAATGTCCCCGCCGGCACGCTCAATGCAGCATTTACATCCAATGTTACCCAGGGCGCAGCGCCACTTTCCGTTAACTTCTTCGATCAGTCTTCCGAAGGCTCCAATACCGTTACCTGTGCCAAAGAGGGTTACATTACTTATGTCAACAATAATGTAATAATTCCTCAGGGTGAATCGCTGACACTGAATATTTCGCTGACGCAGACCCTGCTTGCCGGCAATATGCGTTTTGTCCTGAACTGGGGTGCAACGCCCGAAGACCTTGACTCACATCTGAACACGCCTTCGATCGAAGGCCAGCCCTATCATATCTTTTACAGCGATCAGGGCAATGCAACATCCGCGCCCTATGCTGCGCTCGATCATGACGTTACCGAAGGTTACGGTCCCGAAACCATGACCATTTACCAGATGTTTGACGGAACGTATCAGTATTACATTCATAATTACTCCGAAGAACCTGCTATAACAACTTCCCAGGCTGTTCTTCAGATATATAACCAGAGCGGCCTTATACAAACCATGCAGATTCCTACGGTTGGCATAGGCCTTTACTGGTATGTATGCGACATCAACGGTGCGAACGGACAACTCACCATTAAAAATATCATTCAGGAGACCCCTCCGGGAGATTTCCGGTTTGAACTTCCTGAAAAAGCATCCGGTAACATCGCCAAAAACAGCAGAAGTATCACTTCATGGAACTGGAATTTCGGTGACGGAACAAGCAGCACCCAGCAAAATCCATCCCACACCTATACGGCAGCAGGAACTTATACGGTAAGCCTGACCATTGGCGATGGCACAAATTCCGATACAGAAACGAAAACCGGATATATAACCGTAACGGGAGGTAGCAGCGGCAACGGAACCCTCACCGGACTGGTCACAGATGCCGTAAATGGGAATCCTGTTGAAGGGGCCCTGGTGAGCGTAGCCGGAAAATCTGCCACTACTGACGCAAACGGCAACTATACCATCACCAACATCCCGGCAGGGGCACTCGTGGCAAATTTCTCCGCCAGTCAAACATCCGGTACAGCCCCCCTGACGGTTGTATTTTCAGACCAGTCAACCGAAAACGCAAACACGGTAACTTGTTCCAAGTCAGGATATATTACTTACTCCAACAATCAGGTAGTAATTCCCGACGGCGGGTCACTGGAACTGAACATCTCTCTTTCACCCGAACTTGCAGCCGGCAATATGCGGTTTGTGCTCAACTGGGGCGCCACGCCCGAGGACCTCGATTCCCACCTGAACACCCCGGGCATTGAAGGAAATACATATCACATCTACTACAATGAAGAGGGAAATGCGACAGCCGCCCCCTATGCTTTGCTCGATTATGACATTACAACCGGGTTCGGGCCCGAGACCATGACGATTTACAAAATGTTCAACGGCACCTATCAGTATTATATCCACAACTATTCGGAAGAGCCTTCAATTACCACCTCACAGGCAGTAGTGCAGATATACGGTCAGACCGGTTTACTTTACACCCTTCAGGTTCCTGCCGGTGGAACAGGTTTGTACTGGTATGTTTGTGATGTTGACGGCGCAACCGGCAATATCATCATCCGCAATGTGATTCAGCAGAATCCGCCATCCGGCTCAAGAGAGCTATGGCCGGCTAAAGATGCCGCACCGGTGGTACCGGCTGAAAGGAATATCACTTCCTGGCTCTGGGATTTTGGTGACGGAGGAACCTCAACCCAGCAAAATCCATCGCATACCTTTAATGCAAATGGTTCTTATACGATTTCCCTTACCGTAAGCACCGGAACAGCCCAGGCTACTGAAGTCAAGACCGCCTATATTCAGGTAGGCCCCCAGGGAATCGGCGAAAACGGTCTTTCTGACAGAATCACCGCATTCCCCGTTCCTGCTGAAAGCACCATGCAACTTGACTCCCCGGAGCTGATCAGAACAGTAATTGTTACAGACCTCACCGGCAAAGAGCTGAACCAAATCATTGTCAACGACAGGAGGGCGGTCATCAACACCAGTCAGCTTAACAGCGGTACCTACCTGCTGATTATTGAGACCGGCATCGGGAAGGCAATCAAAAAGTTCAACGTAAAATAGAATCGCCCATGTAAATAAGTGTTCCGCAGGCTCCTTTCCGGGAATCTGCGGAACTTTTTTTTTACCGGATCCGGCCGCTGAAAACAAAATGACCCATTAAGGCCGTGATTGAAACCGGCTTTATGAAATTGCCTCAGAAAAGCTCTCTGGCTTCTTTTTTAAGATATTCCAATGCCTTATAGAGTGTAGATCCTTCGCTGTTCAGTTCATCCTGAAAGATCAACTGTGCAAGGTCAGTGGCAGTCGCATCTTCCTTAAGGCTTTCGGAGGCAGTATTGATAGCGGAAATAAGCGCTTCCCTCGCATTTTTAACAAGCTCCCATGCATTGGATGAAATATAGAGTTGTTGCGAAAGGTTGTGGTCATATTCCTGTCTGATGTTACTTATCAGCGCCTGCTGAAGTTCGCGTGCATTCATTCCCTGCTGGATATTCCGCATAATCAGCTGCGAAGGGGTGATCCTTTCGAGCAGCAGGACAATTCTTTCATAAGCCTGTAATCGCACCGGGCTGATCATTTTCATACGTTCGGTCTTATACTCAACTGCCCGGCGGTCTTCATCCGTTTTCAGATATATTTTTAAAAGAAAATAAACGGCGGCACCCACAAGCAATGCAGGGATCAGGACTAAAATCAGGTCACGCAGGATTTCCATGGACTAAATATTTTGTTTAAGCCTGGCAAAGGTCGCAATTTTTGAAATTTTTCTGTGATAAAATGCTTGTTTGCTGAATTTTAATTTCTTTAAATTTGTCCCCTTCCTGAACATACTGACTGACAACCATCCAAAAACATTATGAATATACTTTCCGAAAGAATTTACAGACTGGCCGAATCAGAGACGCTGGCCATGACAAGAAGGAGCCGGGAGCTTAAAGAACAGGGGTTTGATGTCATCAACCTCAGCATCGGGCAACCCGATTTTAACACGCCCGATTACATTAAGCAAGCTGCCCGGGAGGCGCTGGACCAGAATTTCACCTTTTACCCTCCGGTAAACGGTTACCTTGACCTCCGCAAGGCGATCTGCCAGAAGCTGAAGCGCGACAACAACCTGGACTACACTCCGGATCAGGTGGTTGTTTCAACCGGAGCCAAGCAGGCTTTGGCAAATACCATGCTCAGCCTGGTAAATCCGGGAGATGAGGTAATTGTTCCCGCACCTTACTGGGTTTCGTACCGCGAAATCGTAAAACTGGCAGAAGGAACCTCCGTCGTTATCAAAACCGGTGTTGAAACTGACTTTAAGGTTACCCCGGATCAACTTGAAAAAGCGATAAGCCCGAAAACAAAAGTTTTTATATTCAGCAGCCCCTGCAACCCGACAGGGTCAGTCTATTCACGTGAAGAGCTGTCAGCCCTGGCCGCAGTATTTCAGGCTCATCCCGGTATTTTTATTATTTCCGATGAGATTTATGAATTAATCAATTTTAAAGGCAGCCATGAATCCATAGCTCAGTTCCCTGAACTGAAAGACAGGGTTATCATCATCAATGGCGTATCAAAAGGTTTTGCCATGACGGGCTGGCGGTTGGGCTATTGTGTGGCCGCTCCCGAAATCGCGAAAGCCTGCGACAAGATTCAGGGACAATTTACCTCGGGTGCCAGCAGCATTTCTCAACGGGCAGCCATTGCAGCGATTATCACAAATCCGGCTGAATCGGAGGAACTTAAAAATATGATCGAAACCTTCAGAAACCGGCGCGACCTGTTCCTGAAACTACTCGACGAAATCCCGGGGTTCAGGACCAATGTACCCGACGGGGCATTTTACATCTTCCCGGATGTAACCTGGTATTACGGAAAATCCAACGGCAGTGTTAAAATAAATAACGGCACCGACCTCTGCAATTATCTGCTTGATCATGCGCATGTTGCACTGGTATCCGGCGAGGCCTTCGGAAACCCGGACTGCATCAGGCTCTCCTACGCCACCTCCAATAAGGAACTGACCGAGGCTGCAAGGCGCATAAAAGAATCCCTGGCCCTGCTGCATTGAAACCGGTTTCCCGTCATACAGTCACCTTCCCTGGAAAAGAGTCTGTTGCAGAATAAATTTCCGGGAAGGCCTGCTTTATTACATTTTCACAGATAATGGTTTAATCTCCCTTACCTGAAAATGAGCTAATTGTGCAAAACGCATTCTTATCTATATTTGCAAATCCGTTGTTTTTTTTTGAGAAAAAGAAACCATAATGGATTTCATCAGTTAAATAACAATCATAATTTTTATTTCAATACACCCGAAGATGATCAGCATCAACGAAAATCCTTTAAAATTTGCATTGATTGGTGCTGCCGGCTATATTGCACCCAGGCATATGAAAGCCATCAGGGAAACAGGAAATATTCTTGTTACCGCACTTGACAAATACGATGGGGTCGGCATTATTGACAGCTATTTCCCGGACGCGGATTTTTTTACAGAACCGGAGCGTTTCGACCGGCATCTCGATAAGCTTCGCCGTGGCATTACCAATAAAATTGACTACGTAAGCATCTGCTCGCCAAATTACCTGCACGATGCGCATATCAGGCTTGCATTGCGCAATCAGGCCCATGCCATCTGTGAAAAACCCATTGTCCTGAATCCATGGAACGTAGATGCCCTGAACGAGATTGAACAGGAAACAGGAAAGAACATCTTTACCATTCTGCAGTTGCGTCTGCATCCCTCCATCATTGCCCTGAAGAAGAAAATTGAAGAAAGTCCGGCCGGCAAGGTTTATGATATTGACCTGAGTTATATCACCAGCCGGGGCAAGTGGTATTTTATTTCATGGAAAGGGGATATAGAAAAATCGGGAGGGGTTGCCACCAACATCGGCGTTCACTTCTTTGATATGCTATCCTGGATCTTCGGAGATGTTGAACAACAAACTGTTCATGTGCTTGAACCATCCAGGGCTGCCGGGTTTCTGCGGCTTAAAAAGGCCCGCGTGCGCTGGTTTCTGAGTATCGATGAAAAAGACCTTCCTGAAATTGCGGTGCAAAACGGTAAACGGACTTTCCGCTGCCTGAGCATCTCGGGCGAAGAATTTGAATTCAGCGACGGATTCACCGATCTGCACACAACTTCATACAGGGATATCCTTTCCGGAGGCGGATTCAGGCTTAATGATGCAAGAAACAGCATCAAAACTGTGTATGAAATCAGGAATTCAAAACCGGTTGGAATTACCGGCGATTACCACCCGCTTTTAAAATCATGACGTTGATTCCGGTTACTTTTTTACTTTCAATTCATAAATAGCTAAACATTATCATGAACGACCCGATAAAAATCTGTGTAATCGGCCTGGGATATGTAGGCCTGCCGCTTGCAGTTGAATTTGGCAAAAAATTCCCGGTAACCGGTTTTGACATTAACCAAACCCGTGTAAATGAGCTGTTGGCCGGCCACGACCGTACACTGGAAACCTCCGATGAGGACCTGGCCGCTGCGGTTTATCTCAAATATACCACAAGCATTGAGGATATCAAAGACTGCAATTATTACATTGTTACTGTCCCGACCCCCATCGATAGTCACAAACGGCCCGACCTCACCCCGCTATTAAAGGCGTCAGAGACTGTCGGGAAAGTGCTGAAAAAAGGTGACATTGTGATTTATGAATCCACCGTTTATCCCGGAGCTACTGAAGAAGAATGTGTACCATTGCTTGAAAAATTTTCCGGATTATCATTCAATCAGGACTTCTTCTGCGGTTACTCACCCGAGCGCATCAACCCGGGCGATAAGGTACATACGGTGACCAAAATCCTTAAAGTAACCTCCGGATCCACCCCTGAGGTGGCTAAAAAAGTTGATGACCTTTACAAAAGTATCATAACGGCCGGCACATTTATGGCATCGAGCCTTAAAGTTGCGGAAGCAGCCAAAGTAATCGAAAACTCGCAACGCGATATCAACATTGCGTTTGTGAATGAGTTGGCACTGATCTTTAATAAAATCGGGATAGATACCCAGGAAGTTCTTGCCGCTGCCGGCACCAAATGGAATTTTCTGAAATTCTTTCCCGGTCTGGTAGGCGGACATTGCATAGGTGTTGACCCGTATTACCTTACCCACAAAGCGCAGGAGCTGGGATACAATCCTGAAATTATCCTTGCAGGCCGCCGGCTGAATGACAACATGGGATTTTATGTAGCCAACCGCACCATTAAGCTGATGATTAAGAAGGGGCACACCATTGCCGGAAGCCGCGTACTGGTGCTGGGAATCACCTTCAAGGAAAACTGCCCTGACATCCGCAATTCACGGGTCATAGATGTGGTAAACGAATTCAGGGATTTCTCCTGCAAGGTGGATGTTTACGACCCCTGGGCTGACCATGCCGAAGTAAAGCATGAATATGGCGTTGAACTGATAGACAAACCCGAAGGCAACTACGATGCTGTGGTACTGGCCGTTGCACACGACCAGTTTAAGAAAACAGATATACGCGCATTCGGTCATGAAGAATCTGTTTTTTACGATATCAAAGGACTGCTGGATAAATCGATGGTGGATGAGCGCCTCTGATATATCCGGTTTAGCATATATCACAGGAACTGCCGGCCTTTCAGCCGGCAGTTCCTATATCATGTGAGATTCATAAAATTTCCTGCTGAAAGGTAATTTTCCAGACCAGCGAAAGTTTGCTTTTTCTGCTGCAATAATGTCAGGCGCTCCTTACTTCCGTTACCACCTTCATCTCAGGCGCATTATGCAAATGTTTTTTAACAGCGCAAAGATTGGCAGCATTGATTACGGCATCCCGGTATTTCTCAGGAAACGTTTCCGGCAATATAATTCTGATTTCAACACCGCCGATCATTCGGGTTTCTGCATTATACTTCATTTCCTGCTCCAGGCTGATCCCATCGGTTGATATACCGCGCTGCTCGCAGAAAGATTTTACGTAAATACCTGCGCAGGTTCCCAGCGAGGCCAGAAACAGATCGAATGGGGCAGGTGCACTACCTTCTCCTCCGGCTCTGACAGGCTGGTCAGTAACAATGCGGTGACCGTTAAATTCCGCAATTACCTTTTTTTTGCCTTCAAATGTAATCTTCATATTTTTTCGTTTTAATTGAATCTTAAAAACCGCGAAAAGGGACTGTAAAATTATCAATATATCCCGTCTCTTTGCAGGATCACTATTTCGCCTTCATAAAGAACATGCCATTGACCGGAGGCCTCAAGGGAATCAGTAGTCATGCGAAATTCCGCTTCTGTCAATGGATAGGGAACTTCATTGAACGAGAAAACAATGTATTCTGCATCTCTGATAACCGGAAACTGATAGATTCTGTCCCTCAAAGCCAGATGCGGCAGAAAAGGAGACTGGGCACTGACAATTGCATCAGGGGGCAATCCGGATAAAACCTTATGTACGGCTGCAACATCATATGCTCTTGTATAATGCTGTTTCTGGTAAAATCTGATGTTGACCTTATCTGTATGGATGACGGTATTGTCCATCACCCGGAAGGCAGACGCAAAAGTCAGCAACAGCACCAGGATAGAGAGTACCCCGGCGAGCCGTTTCTTCCGGATACCTGAAATAACCGCAAAAATCCCGATGGCCATGACAGGGGCAAATTCAATGCTGTACTGATCGGCAATGCCCCACATGTAATAATTGTCATGAAAGAGTTTCTGAAAATACACCGGTATCAGCATCAGCAAATACGCGGGTCTGAATAGAAGTATCGGCAGCCCTGAAACGGCAAGCAAAAGATGCAGTTCAAGCTTAACATAATCACCTAACCGGCTGTTGTTGTGATTCACAAATAAAACCTTCAGCGACTCCAGCGGATGGGAAACAAGATGCAGGAAAGCCTCTTTGTAATTGCTACCCAGAAAACTGTAGTGAAAATGAGGATAATCGCCTGAATTTGAAAATGCGGGCATGATAAGTGAAACAATCATTATAAAAGCTGCACCGCAAATGATTGAGGAGAACAGCATAAAATTCCTGATCCGGGTTTCCTTTCTGTACTCAACCGCTATTCCAAGACATACAAATAAGAGCCACAGGGATACATTTTCCTTTGAAACCAGCATCAAGGCCAGCAGCAGGGCGGCGGCCCCCAGATTTCGTTTCCGCACAGAATAAAACAGCCAGGGCAGTAAGGAAGCCGCGACTACATTACTGTGATAATCAAATGAAAGTGCTGAATAAACTCCAAAAAACAGGTAGAAATAAAGAGCGGCGTACAGGGGTATATTGCCATGAGGATTTCTCAGCCTGAAACAGAACCATACCCCTGCCCCACCGGCCAGGACCGCTGCAATCTGAACGATCAGCAAGGTATAGGTACCGAAAACCAATGACAATGGAGAAAAAAAGATAAGATACAGATCAAAATGATCGGCCAGCAGGTTTTCTTCAATTTCCTTGAAAACTGCGCTGTCGTTCCAGCGAAAATGGATGTAATCATACATCGCATTGGTGTAAGCACCCAGATCCAGGGCATACGTTCTGAAATTATAATGATTCACCAGCGATATCAACGAGTATATCACCCCGAAAATAATAATAATCAGAGCAAGCCCTTTGTATTGCTTTAGTATTCTCATTTTATCCTTTTCAAATTGAAAAGATCCTGAAGCCTGTAACCTGATCAAAGAAAATACAATATGTGCGTTTGAATCGCTGAACTTTCAGGTTTTCGGGCACTCTATATAAAAGTCAGGGCCACTTCCTTCAGAAACTTATCCTCCAGCAACCGGGCAATCCTTTTCACCACAGTGCGGCGGATTTCCAGTTCAACCGGCAGACTTGGATCCTGATGGGCGATGTTGATGCGTGTACCGATGATAAAATGAATTTCATCGCTTTCGATAAGCATTTTTACAATGCGGTCGGCAGGGCCTTTGGTAAGACGGGTAGAACTGCTGAATCCTTTAAGTATTTCGGTTACCTTCCCCAGGGTAAGGATTCCTTCGGTGACCAGATCGACGCCTTCCATCAGTGAGATTGGCGGCAAGTCGGGATCGTCGAAGTCGAAGGTATCTTCAATGCTGCGCTTCAGCTCCCTGGCTATGATATCCGCGGTGGTTGCGCCGCAGATGATTTTTTTACCGTCGAACTGATCTACCATGCGGGCAAACTCGCTGTCATTGCTTTCCTCAAACGGCGGGCCCGTGCACACCAGCATCTTTCTGGGCTCTCTGAAATAGATTACGCCGCAACTGGTATCATCTTTGCTCAGATACCCATCGTTTACATGGGCCATATTGACCACTTTGTGGGCAAGCTGAAGCGCTGAAAGATCAGGTTCATGATTAACCAGTTCCAGCACATACTGCTGCACGCTGTCGCGCCCCCAGCCAAAAAGAAACTTGCCTCCGCCAAGCCCCGACTGGGCGACACCATCACTGAAAAATATGATACGATCTTCCTTCTCGGGAATAAATTCACAACTTTTAAGTTCTTTGCCGGCGCTCTTGCCGCCTTCAAGCATCACACAGGTCCACTCGGGTTCAAATATCTTCTTCCCGCGCAAAACAATGGTTTGCGGATTGTCATACTCAAGTATTCTCACCCTGCCATCAAATTCAATATCAATGATGGTAAAAGTGGAGTAACTCATCTTTCGCTCGCTGCATTCCGGCAGCGTATTCATGATGATCTCTGCAATGCGGTGCATTTCTTTATGCTCGGCTGTGAAATTCAGCGCCATGGTAGCCGTCAGGGTCGCCAGCATATTTGCCTTTACCCCGTGCCCCATGCCGTCAGACAAAACCGCCACAATGCGGTTTTCCTCATTGATCCGTCTTGAAAGGAATACATCACCACAGATGCGTGATTCATGATGATTTTTAAGCTCCGCGTTGACCTCGATATAAAACCTGTTATCCATGCGCTTAGCTTACTTTTTGGCTGCCTTGTGCGACTCAATGATTGAATTGAGCATGCGCTCCGTTTTCGCGGCGCCTTCACCAAGCAGAAATGCAATTTTCTGGACCAGGTCAAGATTCTCATCAATCACTTCGGTGACCCTGTGGATTACTTCTTCTTTGCGGACTTCCGGCAGGTACATATCGCGCAGCACAGCGCCGGCGATTTTCCCTTTCCTGATCGAAAACACTGAAACATTCAGAAGGCGGTCGCCAAGATGCACATCGCGGTTTACCACATTCTCGTTGGTAGTAAGGACTGCAGTAAAGAGTTTATAAAACTGGAAAGGAAGCAGGGTTTTCAGATCCGCTCCAACCAGTCCGGGTATGATTTCATTAATTTCTTCGGCATCTTCGCCCAGCGTATTGATAAAACTCTGATTTGATTCTATCACCTTTAGGTTCTCATCCACAATAACTATCGCACTGGGCAGTTTCTGAAGCATGGATGACGTTCTTTCAAGGGCCTCCTGTGATGCCTGTTGCTCCTGACGCGCTTTGCGTTCCGACTCAAGCAGGGCTTCCTGGGTTTTGGCCAGTTTTTCATTGGTCAGCTTGAGGGTTCTGATAAAATCGTGCTTGCTTTTCAGCGAATAAGTTATACACATGTCGGTCTTTGTCAGCCCCTTGGCAACATTCACGGCAAAATCCCTGCACGACTCGTAGCCACAGGCACCACACCCGAGCTTATCCTCACTGTTTTGCTTGCCGATCACTTTCAGGATTTCCTCAACTTTTTCTTCGCTTGGCTGAGGCAAACGCTGATCATCGACGGAGAATTCCGCTTTAAAGTCGGTCAGGTTGCTGTGTTTCTTACATGCCTTTTCCCATGTTTTCAGGTCAAAATTCTTCAGCTTTTTATTGGCATAATCCGTTACCAGAGTTTTGCGCGCATACTTTTTACCGCCACGTGAAGTTCCCGGCCCCATTAAGCAACCTTCGCAATAGAACAGGTTAAAATGCTTACGGATAAAATCAATGGATGATTCAAATTCACGGATGGCCTCCAGCACATTGTCTTTCCCTTCCGCAGTGATTACACTTCCCTGCATCAGATCCTCATCCAGGCCGGCTGCCTGAAGAATTCCGTTACTGACCGCGTAAAGCGATCCTTTATACCCAAGCGGCGGGTCAAAATCGGAATATTCAACCGTGCTTTCCTTAATGTTAAATTCTGCGAATAACTGCCTCAGTTCCACAAATGTAAGCACAGCATCAACCTTTGCATCGCCTTCAAACCGAAGGGCTTCATCCTTGGCTCCGATACACGGACCGATATAAACTACTTTGAGATCCTTACCATAAAGCTGACGGGCAATCTGCGCGGTAGCAATCATCGGACTGATGATGGGTGCAAGGTTACCAAGCAGATCAGGATGGAATTTTTCAATTAGTGCAACAATGGGCGGACAGTTGGTGGTGATGTAATACTTTCCCAGAAATTTGGTAAACAACTCACGGTATTCGGCCGCGACCAGATCAACCCCGAATGAAACCTCATTTACATATGAAAATCCGAGTTCACGGATCATGCGCACAAATTTCCTGTAATCCGTAATATCGTCAAATTCACCGGAAATACTGGGAGCGACAATGGCGACTGTCTTTTCGCCTGAAGCCAGGAATTCTTTCACATCCTGGCAGGAATCCCTGTAAGTGATGGCCAGGGGAGCGCATACCTGAAGACAACTGCCACAGCCGATGCAACGGGCGTGTTCAACCTCCGGCGCTTCCTGATTTACCTTAACCTGAATGGCATTCACCGGACAGGCGCGGACACAGGCATAGCAAACCTTACATTTGGTCTTGTCAATATTAATCAGCGGAGGTTTCATAATAAAATCTTTCCATCAATTGATTATCAGACACCCGAAGAGGTCTTCCCAAAAATGCCGTCCAGGATCATGATCACTTTGTCTTCATTCAGGCCGGTATATTCCTTACCGTCAATGCTGATAAGCGGCCCCTGATCGCAACTGCTGAAACAATGGGCGCCGTGAAAATATACCAGATGCCTCAGGTTCCGCTCAGTCAGGTATTGCTCTATCACTTTAACCAGCCGCTTGTTCCCCCTTGAAAAGCAGGAACTACCCAAACAGATCTGGATATCAATTCTGTTTTCCACCAAAGTTTGTATTAAACTATAACCAAACCGGAATAACATCCGGAGTATTAACTTCCTTTACCAGGAGCTGCCGGCAAATGAAAAGATATCTGATGCCAACAACCATTGCGAAATTACGGTAAAAATGCATCTGAAGCAACTTCTCATTTTTCAGGACATTGCTTACTATTACCGCTGCTGTCAGCCAAAACCAGCTATGTCGTTGATTTCCGCTTATCCTGACAAAACAAAATTACTACTTTTTTAGAAAAATATCTGTTAAAGGAATAACAATGTTAAAAAAATAACAGTAATTTTATCCTCAGAAAATCATAAAAGAATGTGTTTCTTTTTGCTTTTCCAGGGCATTTATACTTGTTTATACAATTGAATATCAGCTAGCTATGGCCGACAAGATTGATGAAATCATAAAAAAGCACATCAATGTGCAACGCGACAGCCTTTTGCCCCTCCTGCAGGATATCCAGAATGAATTAGGTTATCTTTCGGAAGAATCGATCAACAGAATTGCGCGGTCGCTTGATCTTCCCACAAGCAAGGTATATGGTGTTGCCACCTTTTATGATCAGTTCCGCTTTGAACCCAGGGGTCGCTTCCATATTCAGATCTGTCACGGTACAGCCTGCCACATCAACAATTCAGCACGCATCATTCAGGAAGCAGAACGGCTGCTCAAAATCAAACAGGGGCAGACCACCCGCGATGGCATTTTCAGCATTGAGGTGGTTAACTGCATGGGAGCCTGCGGACTATCACCGGTCATCGCTGTAAATGACACCTACTATCACGGCATCGAACCGGCCGATCTGAAAGAAATAATTGAACAGTGTAAAGAAAAAATCAGCCGGCAATGAATATTTTGAGCACAATGAATACCAAAGAGCTGGCCGGGCATTTATTACTCAATACCCACCCAGGCAATGATCCGGCAACTGAAGAATACATCAACAGGCTCAGACGCGACACCGTTGATAAGCCGGTAATTTATGTGGGAACCGGCACCTGTGGAATGGTTGCCGGGGCTAAAGGCACGCTGAAAGCCATCCGTCAGTATCTGTCCGAAAAAAGCATTGACGCGGAAATCATTGAAGTGGGTTGTATCGGAATGTGTATTCACGAACCAATGGTTGATGTTCAGCTTCCGGGCAAACGAAGGATTGCCTTCTCATGCATTACGGAAAACAAGGTTGAACCCCTGCTGGATGAGATCCTCAACTATGAAGTGCCGGCTGATAATCTGCTCGGGCAATATTCACACCCTAATCATGAGGCATGGGACGGAGTAAGGTTGTTGGGTGAAATGCCGTATTTCAGGCTTCAAAACCGGCTGGTACTCAGGAATTGCGGGATAATTAATCCATATTCCATCGAAGAATATATTGCCCGGGGTGGCTACCGCTCGCTGGTCAGGGCACTCCGTAACTACGCGCCCGACAAGGTTTGCGAAATTATTGAAGAGAGCGGACTCAGAGGCCGTGGGGGCGGAGGCTTCCCTACCGGCCGCAAATGGAAAACAGCCCTGAATACACAGGACGATGAGCGTTTCCTGATCTGTAACGGCGATGAAAGTGATCCGGGGGCCTTTATGGACAGGGCAATTTTTGAAGGCGACCCCCACAAACTGATTGAAGGCACTGCCATTGCCGCCTACGCCGTAAATGCAAAGAAAGCCTTTATATATGTCAGGGCTGAGTATTCCATTGCCGTTGACAGGCTCAGGCAGGCCATACAGCAGGCCAATGACGCCGGACTGCTCGGTTACAATATCCTTAACAGCGGGTATAACCTGCAGATACAGATACGGGAAGGGGCGGGCGCGTTCGTATGCGGAGAAGAGACCGCACTGATTTCAAGCATTGAAGGGAAAAGAGGAACCCCCAGACCGAAGCCTCCTTTCCCTTCCATCCGGGGATTGTTCGGGAAACCAACCGTTGTAAACAATGTGGAAACCCTGGCCAATGTCCCTGCCATCATCGAAAACGGACCAAGCTGGTTCAACTCGATGGGAACTTCAACCAGCAAAGGAACCAAAGTTTTCGCCCTGGCAGGCAGAATTGCAATTACCGGGCTTGCCGAGGTTACCATGGGAACTTCCCTCAAGGACCTGATATACATCATCGCCGGAGGTGTGAGGGACGGTAAGCGCTTGAAAGCCATACAGCTGGGCGGCCCTTCAGGCAGCTGCCTGCCTGAGAAAAGCCTGGATGTGCTGATTGACTATGAAGCCCTGCTTGAAGCAGGTACGATTATGGGCTCCGGAGGACTGGTGGTGATGGATGAGGATACCTGCATGGTGGACATTGCAAAGTTCTTTACCGACTTCCTTCAACGTGAGAGCTGTGGCAAATGCATCCCCTGCCGCGAAGGGTCAAGACGCATGCACGAAATCATGGAGAATATCACCCGCAGGCCCGTTAATGAAAGCGGCCATGAAACGCTGGAACGTTTCAAAGGGGTTATGCAACTCGAAAACCTTGCCGAGGTGATCAAAGATACCTCCCTGTGCGGGCTTGGCCAGACAGCGCCTAATCCATTGCTGAGCGCCCTGAAATATTTCAGGGAAGAATTTGAAGAACATATCTTCGACAGAAAATGCCGCGCAGGCGTATGCAAAGACCTTAAGGTTTACTACATTGATGTTGACAAGTGTACAGGGTGTACCGCATGTGCCAAAAAATGCCCGACCACTGCCATCATCGGTTCGCCAAGGATACCGCATTTTATCATCGAAGATAAGTGCATCGGATGCGGAATCTGCTTTGATGTATGCAAATTCGTTGCTGTTTTTGTAAAATGACCATGGTTGACTGAAACTGAAAGATATGAACTTCCCTATTGAAGTAAATAATAAAACGATCATTGCCCGGAGGGGAGAAACCATACTGGAAGCCCTGGAGCGCAACGGCATTAAAGTCCCTACACTCTGCCATATGCAGGGCCTCTACCCTACCGGTTCCTGCCGGATGTGCGTTGTTGAGGTAGAAGGCAAACCCAACCTTATTACCGCCTGCTCCTACCCTGTGGAAGAATGGATGAAGATCCGGACACATTCCCCCAGGGTAGTGAATGCCAGAAAAACCAATGTCGAACTCCTGCTGAGTAATCACCCCGATGATTGCCTTTACTGTGAAAGGAACGGCAACTGCGAACTTCAAAACTTCGCCGAACAGCTCAACGTCAGAGAGCGCCGGTTTATCGGGAAGAAGAACAAGTACAAAACAGACCCGTCAGGATCAAGCATTGTCAGGGATCCTGCCAAATGTATCCTTTGCGGACGCTGTGTCAGAACCTGCGAGGAAATTATCGGTGCTGCCACCCTGGGGTTTATCGGCAGGGGAAATAAAACGATTATCGGACCTGCATTCAACAAACAACTCAACCTGTCCAGCTGTATTACCTGTGGTCAATGCATCATGGCATGTCCGACCGGAGCTTTGCATGAAAAAAGACATTCATCGGATTTACAGAGTGCGTTGCACAATAAGGACATTCATGTTGTAGTGCAGTATTCTCCAACCATCGCTGTGAGCCTGGCAGAGGAGTTCGGATTAAAGGCCGGTAAAGAAATCAACGGAATCCTGAACGCCGCCCTCCGGAAAACAGGATTTGATAAAGTATTCGACAGTACTTTCGGTGCCGATCTTTACATCATGGAGCTTGCCGCGGAATTTGAGCAACGCCTTGCCAACGGCATTCAGCGCCCCCTTTTCAGCAGTGACTGCCCTGCCTGGATCAAGTTTGTGGAGCAGTGGCATCCTGAGTTAATCCCGGACATCTCCACCTGTAAGTCGCCCCAGCAAATGCTCGGAGCTGTTATAAGCAGTTATTATACCAAAACATACCACATCAACATCGACAATCTTTATACGGTTTCAGCCATGCCCTGCACTGCCAAGAAGTTTGAAGCTCAGCGGGAGCAAATGACCCACAAGGGAATCAGTGATGTTGACGCCGTACTTACGACCCGCGAACTGGCTCAGTTCATCCGCCTTAACGGCATTGATATTCATCAGGGGGACCCTGAACTTGCCGACTTTCCTTTTCATATCCGCAGTTCGGCCGGCAAACTCTTCAGCGTTTCGGGCGGGGTGACCGAAGCTTTGATCCGTACCCTGCATTTCAGGCTCACCGGCAAGGAATTGCAGCAAACGCGCATCAGCGAACTAAGAAGTAACCGGGACTACAAGGAAGTGAAACTTAAGATCGGAGAGCATAAACTCGGTTTTGCGGCTGTCAGCACGGTTAAACAGGCAGCGATGCTGATTGAAGAAATTAAAAACGGACGCAACGACCTTCATTTTATCGAAGTAACGGCCTGCCCGGGCGGATGCGTAAACGGAGGGGGCCAGCCCATCGTGGGTGATCCGTCAGCCCTGAAAGCGAGAATAAAAGCCGTATATGATCTGGATGAAAAAGAGCCTATCAGGGTGGCACATAAAAATCCTGCCATCGTTGAATTATACAAGGAGTTTCTGGGCGAACCTCTGGGGGAGTTATCCGTAAAACTGCTCCATACTTCCTATAAAAAAAGAGATGTTTCATTGTAAGCGTAAAACCTGATGTCCATGAATCCCGACGATACAACTTCAAAACGGCCACTGGTTACCACCATCAGGGAGCGGTGCAGGGTTTGTTACACTTGTGTACGCGAATGTCCGGCCAAGGCCATCAGGATCATCAATGGCCAGGCGGAAGTTATCCCGGAAAGATGTATCGGGTGCGGAAATTGCGTGAAAGTTTGCAGTCAGAATGCCAAAGTTTTCCGGAAAGAGATTGATAAAGTAAAAGAATTGATCAGCAGCAATCAAAAGGTTGCAGCAATCGTTGCGCCCAGTTTTCCTGCCGAATTTTCGGAAATCAAGAATCACCGGTTGTTGGTATCACTGATCCGGGCCCAGGGATTCAGGTATGTATCGGAAGTTTCTTTCGGGGCCGACCTGGTTGCCGGAGAATACAAAAAAATTATCCAATCAAAAAGTTATCCGCCGGTAATCTCTTCAGATTGTCCGGCCATTGTAAATTATATCGAACACTATCATCCCGACCTGGTAGGATCACTGGCCAACATCGTTTCGCCCATGGTTGCCATGACCAGGGTCATGCGCAAAAAATACGGCGCGGATCTCAGGATTGTATTTATCGGGCCTTGTATTGCAAAAAAGGATGAATCGTCCGAAGTGGATGCCGCTATTACCTTCAGGGAACTCAGGGAGATGATAAACCAACTGGGGCTGAAACCCGCTGAGGTAAGTCCTACCGAGTTTGACCCTCCGCTGGGAGGCAAAGGATCAATCTTCCCCGTTAGCAGGGGCCTGCTGAATACCATGGAAGTCAAGGAAGATATCTTTGAGAGGAATGTGATTGTTGCCGAGGGGCGCAGCGATTTCCAGGAAGCCATCAAGGAATTTGAGAGCGGGCAGATCGCCCAGGAGCACCTGGAATTGCTTTGTTGTGAAGGCTGCATCATGGGGCCGGGCATGTCTCCCTATCCTTTTCTTTCATCCCTCAGCCGCAGGTTCAGAAAAAGGGCCAGCGTCAGCGATTATGTTATCCACAAGATGGAGACCATGAATATGGACCAGTGGGAAAAGGATTACAAAGAATTTTCGGATATAGATTTGTTCTGCGAATTTACCAGGCGCGACATACGCTACAGCAGGCCTGACAAGGAAGATATCAAAAAGGTGCTGAATAAGATGGGTAAATTTGAGCCGCAGGATCACCTTGACTGCGGTGCTTGCGGTTATGAATCGTGCGAGGAGCACGCTGTTGCCATTATACGGGGATTGGCCGAACATGAAATGTGCCTGCCATATACCATTGAAAAACTGCATAATTACATCAGAGAGCTGAACATCTCGAATGAAAAACTGGCAAATACCCAGGAAGCCCTCAGGCAATCAGAAAAACTTGCCGGGATGGGGCAACTGTCAGCCGGCATTGCCCATGAACTGAACAATCCGCTGGGCATCATCACCATGTACAGCAACATACTTAAAGATGAAGCTTCGCCCGAAGATCCTATCCATAAGGATCTTGACCTGATTGCGGAGCAGGCCGAACGCTGTAAAAAAATAGTAGGCGGATTGCTTAACTTTGCGCGCAAAAACCAGGTCAACTTCACAGATGTCAACATTAACCAGTTGATGGAACATTCGATTAGTTCAGTAATTGTTCCTGAAAAAATCAGCATCTCGCTCGAATCACAAGTCACTAATGTTGAGATAAAACTGGATTACGACCAGATGACCCAGGTTTTTACCAACCTGCTGAAAAATGCCATTGAAGCCATGCCCGAAGAAGGCGGACTGATTACTGTCAAAATGCATGATACTATTGACGAAATTACAGTTCATATTGCCGACAACGGCACCGGAATCGAAGAAGAGAATATGAATAAACTCTTCACGCCCTTTTTTACCACCAAACCCATTGGCAAGGGGACGGGTCTGGGATTGCCGATTATCTATGGAATTGTAAAAATGCATAAGGGAAATATCACATTCAGCTCGAATGCCGATAAAACCAGGGGGGCAACCGGAACCACCTTTACCATTACCCTCCCCAGAAGAGCAATGACCTGAATTACAGTGAACTGAAAAGAAAAATGAATCGCGTTTCATAAAATCAATGCAATGAAAAAGACCATTCTGATTGTTGATGATGACATGGATTACCTGTTCCAGATGAAGCTGAAGGTAGAACAATTCGGGTTTGACACCATTACTGCCGATGGACAGAAAGAGGCGGAATCGATCATTGAAACTGTAAGGCCTGACCTGGCCATTCTCGACCTGATGATGGAAAGTGACGACAGCGGGTTTATCCTGGCATACAAGATCAAACGCATGTACCCCGATGTGCCCATCATCATTGCGACCGCGGTTACGGCAGAAACCGGAATTACCTTCGACATCAACACAGATGAAAACAAACAGTGGATAAAAGCCGATCTGTTTCTTGACAAGGGGATTCGGGCAGACCAGCTGCAGCGTGAAATAAACAAACTACTTAAAATTTAAGGAATGGCATCGTACAAAGTATTGGTGGTTGATGATGAAATGGGTATCAGGATGGGAACCCGGAGGATACTTCAGAACTTCAAAGTTGACTACCCCTTTATGGATGAGCACATAGAATATATCGTGCTGGAAGCCCCTACCGGGGAGGAAGCCATAGAAATCATTGACCGGGAAATGCCCGACATTATTCTGCTGGACAACAAACTCCCCGGAATACAAGGCATCGAAGTGCTGGAATATGTAAAGAATAAACTTTACGACATTGTGGTAGTAATGATCACTTCATATGCATCGCTGGAGCTGGCTGTAAAAGCCACCCGCGACGGAGCCTACGACTTTATCCCAAAGCCTTTCACCCCTCAGGAACTTCGCAGTTCACTCGAAAATATCACCAAACAGCTCTTCCTAAAGCGGATGACGCAAAAAATGAACAAGGAAGGAAGGCTCATCAGGTTCCAGTTCCTGTCAGTGCTTTCGCATGAACTCAAAGCCCCTATCAATGCCATTGAAGGGTATCTGAAAATCATGCATGAAAAGCAGTTCGGCGACAATATCACTTCTTACAAGGATATGATAGATCGCTCACTTGAACGGATCAGCGGTATGCGCAGCCTGATTATGGACCTGCTTGACCTGACGAAGATTGAATCAGGCAAACCTGTGCAGCATATGCAATCGGTGGATATCACAAAAATTGCAGGCATTTCATTGGATACAATGCGACCTTATGCTATCCAGAAGGATGTTGACATTTACCTCAACACAAAGGAGCCTGTCATGATGGAAGCGGATCCCAAGGAGATTGAAATTATTTTCAATAATTTGATATCCAATGCAGTAAAATACAACAAACAGGGAGGCCGTGTGGATATTTTCATTCACAAGGATAATAATAAGATCAGGCTACAGGTTGCTGACTCAGGTATCGGCATGACTGAGGAAGAGAAAAGTACGCTTTTTCAGGATTTTGTGCGCATAAAGAACCCAAAAACCAAACACATTACAGGCTCAGGCCTCGGTCTTTCAATCCTCAAAAAAATTGTTGAAATGTATCATGGCGATATTGACGTTGAAAGCATCCCTGACCAGGGAACAACGTTTACCATAACCCTTCCGGCAGATAACTCTTAAAAGCGAATGACATATGATAAAAAGGCTACCCGATAAAACAGTTGAAAGACTCAGTCAGTACCGTCGCGCCCTGCTGAATTATTATTCAGGGGGGAAGCACCATATTTTTTCTCATGAAATAGCGAGTCTGCTGCATATCACCGCTGTTCAGGTAAGGCGTGATATAATGCTGATCGGTTATACCGGCACGCTGAGGCAGGGCTATGATGTGAAGGAACTCATTGACATTATCGGAAAAATCATTGATACCAGGGAAGGCCAGAAAGTAGCCGTGGTGGGAATCGGTAACCTTGGCCGCGCCATCATGGGATATTTCAGCGGCAAACGGACCAAACTTGCCATTGTGGCGGCATTCGACAGCAATCCGGAAAAAATCAACCGTATTTACGCCGGGGTGCAGTGCTATCACAGCGATCAGATGATTGAAATCATCAAGCGCGAAGGCATCTCAATTGCCGTTATTTCAGTTCCGGGCGAAACGGCCGCACAGGTTGCCGAAGAACTGGTGATGGCCGGAATCAGGGGAATCCTCAACTTTTCGCCCAAAGCGCTGAATGTGCCTTCGCATGTGTATTTGCAGGAATATGACATGATTACCAGCCTTGAAAAAATTGCCTATTTCGTCAAGAAGCCCTGATATTAAGGTCTGACAAACACATTCAGATGAAGATATACTACGATCTTGACTCTATAACCTCAATCCGGAATCCGGTGGTTACCACCGGTTCATTCGACGGTGTTCATATCGGTCATAAAACGATCCTCAACCGCCTGCGCGAAATCGCTTCAAATATTGACGGTGAATCAGTGCTGATCACCTTCCACCCTCATCCCCGTAAAGTCCTGTTTCCGGATACCGCAGGAAAAACCTTGTTGCTGATCAATTCACAACGCGAGAAAATCGAACTCCTCCGCAAAACCGGGCTTGACCATCTTATTATCATCAAGTTCACCCGTGAATTTTCCGAAATTTCTTCCATAGATTTTATCCGCAATATTCTGGTCGGAAAGCTCCATGCCAGCAAGGTAGTTATAGGGTTTAACCATCATTTCGGTCATAATCGCGAAGGCAATTTCGACTACCTCTATGAATTGGGCCAGTATTATAACTTCGGGGTAGAAGAGATTCCGGAACAGGACATCCATAATGAAACGGTCAGCTCCACGCTGATCAGGAAGGCCCTGCTCGAAGGAAAAATCCAGCGGGCAAACGCATATCTGGATCATCATTACATCATCATCAGCGAACTGTTCACCGGCAGCGAAACCTGCCAAAGCATCAACTTCCCGACGATGCGGGTAAAAATTGATGAGGAAAGCAAGCTCGTCCCGTGCGACGGAGTATATGCCGTAAATGTGCTGGTTGACGGAGAGTTTTACAAAGGCATCCTGAATATTAAGAATTCTCTGCCTCTCGAGGTAAGGAATATTGAAGAAATCACCATTGACATTCACCTGTTTGAAGCAGATGTTAACCTTACCGGGAAAACCGCTACGGTGTTCTTCGCCAAACGGATCAGGGATGAACTGCAATTTGACAATAAAGAATCCATGAGCCGGCAACTCAAATCTGACCTTGCCGAGGTTGAAGAACTTATTTATTAAAACAAAGAACATGAGCCGGACAGGCCCGATAAAAATTACCTTTCTTGGAACCGGAACATCAATCGGGGTGCCGGTAATAGCCTGCAACTGTCCGGTATGCAAATCTTCCGACCCGAGGGATAAGCGTTTCAGGACCTCCGCCCTGATCAATGTGGACAACCAGAATATTGTGATCGATTGCGGACCTGATTTCAGGTTCCAGATGCTTAAACAAAATGTAGAAGATATTGACGCGGTAATTTTTACGCACGAACACCGCGACCACATTGCCGGTCTGGACGATGTGAGGGCGTTCAACTATATCCTCAACAAGAATATCCCTATCTATGGATCCGCCAACGTGATGGAAGCCATTAAGACGGAATTCCCCTATATTTTTACCGAAACCCGTTACTTCGGGGTTCCTCAGCTGACCATTCATGAAATCGACGCGACTGAATTCAGCATCGGCCCTACCAGAATATTACCCGTAAATGTATTGCACAACAAACTACCGGTATTCGGATACCGTATCGGCGGGCTAACATACATAACGGATGCAAGTATGATCCCTGACGAGGAAAAACATAAAATCTACGGATCAGAAATTCTGGTGCTGAATGCCCTCAGGAATTCAAAACACATCTCTCATCTCTCGCTGAGCGAAGCATTGCTGTTGATAGAAGAGCTTAAACCGGCCAGGGCTTACCTTACCCATATCAGCCATTTTCTCGGACTGCATTCAGAAGTTGAGAAGAAGCTTCCGGAGAATGTACGTCTGGCTTATGACAACCTCATCGTGGAAATTCCGTAAAAACAGGGCAATTCGTTAATTGCTTTGCCGGAGTTAAAGATGAACTTTGTAATCCGTATTGTAATTATAAAAGATATTCACCAAAGGGGACACATTGTTTTATAATCTTCTCTGTGTTGCTCTGTGTT
>ERZ795057.982-NODE-982-length-26504-cov-39.738024_pt1 | contig 26504 bp, 28 predicted proteins | sample MGYA00375141_ERZ795057 | MGnify/ENA primary metagenome ERZ795057 (study PRJEB30186, sample SAMN05720163) | activated sludge metagenome | isolation source: Anaerobic digester | place: Hong Kong | collected 2015-01-26 ...
CCCTCTCCTCGATCGAGGAGGAGATACCCGGCTCCCTTTTCAGGCTGCTTGAGGGCATCGACCCCGGCGAGGCCGGACGGATAGGGGCTGCGGACAATGTCAGGCTCCTTCGCTCACTGGAGATCGCCCTGCAGAGCGATCTGCTCCCCTCGGAACTGAAGACCGGAGGGAAGGCCGACCCAAGGTTCGTGTTCGCGGTTATAGAGGCGGATAACACCACCCTGAGGAACCGGATCAGGCAGAGGACCATTGCCATGGCCGAAGCCGGGCTGGTGGCCGAGGTGGAGGGCCTGCTGGTGTCGGGTGTGCCTGAGGACCCTGTTCTTTCAGCTACGATCGGATACGCTGAGATACTGGAACATCTCCACGGCGATATCACCCTGGAGGAGGCTCTGGATAAAATATCGGTGAACACCTGGAAGTATGCCAGGAGACAGAGGAACATGTTCAGAAGACTCCCGGGAGCGGCAAGGGTTCCAGGTGACCCGGACAGGCTTGCGGAGGTTCTTTTCGAAGGGAGGGTTTCCAATGGATAGAGACACCGAGGTAATGGCGGACCATCTGCCCCTCGAGGAGATCCTGATCACGGAGATAGACGGCATTGAACCCCCGGAGAACTGGGCCAGGGACGAGGGGGACGAGACCCCGGTACTTCCCCCGGTGCTCATAGAGGAAGACAGGGGCTACTCCCTGGTGGGTAACCACAGGACCGTGTGGCACCTGAGGACCGAGGGAAGGTCCATGGTGAAGTGCCTGGTGGTGCGCTCAACTGTTCATGTCCGTCCGGCGCACGCCCTGATCAGCAACTGCACCGAGGAGGCCATGCTCTTCGAGGCCCTGCTCAGGAGGGAGATAGTGGCCAACAGGAGCAGGCTTGCGGACATGCTGGGCTATTCCAGGGCCAGGATAACACAGCTGCTGAACCTGCTGAAGCTTCCCAGGGAGATACGCCAGAAGGTGCTGATAACCGATGACATAAGCGAGTTCCAGCTGAGGCAGCTGCTGAAGGTGATAGATGACGAACAGAGGCTCCAGGCGGGTTTCAAGAGGCTGCTGGAGAAGAAGCTTTCCGGCAGGCAGATGGCCCTCTTCGCCAACAGGGAGGAGGTTCCCGCGCCGCCTGTGGAACAGCAGGAGGCCGCTGAAGAGCCCGGTTCCGCAACAGGATCCATGGCGGAACTGGAGGAGGTATTCCAGGAAGAGGATGAAGAAGAGGAGCCGGTGGCCGACGAGGAAGAACCACCCGCCCCGGTGGAACGCAAAAAGCCGGTGGTGGAGCAAATACAGGAGTTCCCCCCGGAGACCCTGGACATGAGAGCCGTGATACAGGCCATAGGCAGCCTCAGGGACGCCCACTGGCGGGCCAGGGCCGGGGAGTACGCCCTGCCTCCGCTGCAGATGGACTTCCTGGAAGGGGTTGCCAGCCTGAGGAACGGTCTTTACGCCAGGGCAATGGACATACTCGGGGAAGTGGTCTCCGACGATTCTGACCATCACCTGGCCTGGTTCTACCTGGGAAGGTGCGCTAACCTTACCGGGGCTCTCACCGAAGCCGAGGAGTACCTCAGGAACGCAGTTTCCCGCAACCCTTCCGATCCGGACTACATCGTTGAACTGGCGATCGTTCTCGAAAAGATGAAAAGACACTCGGAAGCGGAGGGCTTCTACAGGAAGTCCGCCCAGATCAGGAAGAAGCTGGCGTCACGCAAATGAGGCTGTCAACGGCTTTTTTCGGCCTGCTCCTTCTGGCGGCGTGCGCCAAGGTGGTTGCCCCTTCGGGAGGCCCGGAGGACAGGGACCCGCCCGAGGTGGTATCCGTATCACCGGAGCCTGGTTTCCAGTCCGTCGTACCCTCCAGGGTGGTTATCGAGTACTCCGAGAGGATCTCCGGCTCTGAATCCCTGGTGGAGGTCTTTCCGGCTGAGGCTGTGGTCACCATCGAGGACAGGCGGATAGTGATACGCACCGACGACGGAGGTTCAGTGCTCACGGCAACCGTCTCGGGGCAGCTTCAGGACCGCAGGGGAAACCCGGTGGGGGAACCCCTCAACCTGGTGTGGAATTCGGTTCCCAGGGACGATTTCGCCTGGATCCGGGGGCTGCTTTCCCGTTCAGGGGGCGGAGAGGTGACAGAGCTTACCAGATGCGACCTTTTCCTTCTTCCCGACACCTCAAACGCCTATCTTACCGGCTACCCCGACTCCACCGACTCCGTTCTCATGGGATGGCTTCCCGAAGGCGACTACAGGGTGGTCTGCTACGAGGACAACGACATGAGCAGGTCCTGGGACCCTGAAAGGGAGCCCGGCGCTTTCGAACTGGTCACCCTGGTTCCTGGTGACACCGCCTCATTCTCCCTCACCATGACCATCGTGGACAGCATAGGACCGGTGATCTCCCACGCCGAAGCCATAGACGGCTGGCATGTGGAGATAGGCTGGAACGAGCAGGTGAGATCCCCCGGCGCAGGTGGGTCCGGCATCAGGATCACGGGCCCTGACGGTATGGATGTGCCGCTGCTGGGAGCAGAGGTGTTCCGGGGAAGGTCATCCACCGGTCTGCTTACCGTTTACACAGGTGAGAGGCTGCAGGACACCCTTTACACGGTGTCCGCCACGGGGATCGAGGACCTCGCGGGAAACCCTTCTCTCCCTGATTCCATCGAGTTCTGGGCTGTGGATTCACTTCCTTCATATCCCTTTGCGGTGCAGTCCGCTTATCCGGAGGACGGGGGCACGGAAGTTCCCCCGAGTGGTCCCTTCGTGATCTCATTCTCCGACTGGGTCGATCTGGAGACCCTGACTGTACTCTACGGCGTTACCCGGGTGTACGATCAGACCCCGGTTCCCGGGGAGCTTATCAGAACTGCGCCCACGGCATTCGAGTTCCACCCGGAAGGGGATCTTCTGGGGGAAAAGCAGTACCGCATAGACCTTGACTCAGGGCTGGTTTCCCTCCAGGGCGACACCCTTGCCGGGAAAAGCTGGACCTTCGTTCCCGCCTGGAGCGAGAGCCCCGGCTCCGTTTCCGGCAGGATAACGGGAATAGCTTCTTCGGTGATCTCCGTGGTGGTATCCGCTGCGGGAGGTGGAGATTTGATGATCAGGGGGGATTATGCTCCTGGGGACTACCGGGTTGAAGAGGTTCCCGGTGGAAGGTACACCGTTTCCTGCTTCGTGGACAGGAACGGCAGCGGGGTATGGGACCCCGGGGAGCCCTACGGGGCCTGGCCAGGGGTGATAGAGGTGCTCCCTGGCATGGAGACGCCGGATGTGGACCTGCAGGTGGTTCCGTGAGCGGCTTCGATGTAAGGGGAGACTTCCTTCGGGAGAGGTGCACCGGCTGCGGCATATGCTCCCGGGTATGCCCGGTTTCCGCCATCGTTACAGGACCCGGGGGAAGGGTTGAGTCCTTCTCACCGATCTGCATAGGCTGCGGCCACTGCGGGGCGCACTGCCCCGGGAACTGCTGGGACCTGGAACCCCTGGAGGATCAGGGGGACATGCCCCTTGCCCGGTGCGTGGACTGGCTCTTCGCCTCCAGGAGATCGGTGAGGGTTTTCGGTAATGGGGACCTTCCCGATGCAGTCATCGACGAGATTCTCTCTCCGGTTGGTCTCTCACCAACCGGCCACAACGACCAGGGACTTCGGGTTACCGTGGTGTCCGGGGCTGACAGGGTCCGCGGGAAGCTTGTGAAGCCTGTTCTCAGGCTTTTGTCGCTGGTGGATTGCTTCAGGCTGGTCACACTGCTTTCGGGTAAGGCCCGGCCCATGGTGAGAAGGCTTCGGGCCGGGGAGGACCTGCTTGCCTGGGGGGCTCCCTGCGTGCTTTTCTTCAATGCGCCCCTTAATAACGTCACCGGTTCCGCCGACACGGTGATTGCCGCCGCAGCCGTGGAGATGAAGGCCAGGGCCATGGGGCTGGGAACGCTGTGGAACGGGGTGCTGAAGATACTGAGCCCGCTGCTGGGAATGGGCAGGAGCGGTGCTGTTCTCTGTGTTGGTTACCCGGCTGTGCGGAACAGATGGAAGCTTCCGGAAAGAAGGTGGACCAGGAGGCAGCCCGGTTAGGGCCTCCAGGGGAGCGGATCGTGGAGGGAACTCCTGGCAATGCTCTCCTCCATGAGATTGTTCCAGCCAAGGAGCCTGTTCACGCTGTAGAGGGCCATGTCCAACCTGCTTATCCTGAACCTTCCAGTGCCGTTCTCGTAAACCCTGCTCAGGTTCTCCACCGCTCCGTCAACAAGATAACCCTGAACCACTGCTTCCCTGCCCATGTATTCCATTCCGGCGAGTACCTCCTCGGCTCCCGCCGCGGCGGGCAGCTTGCCGCCGGGGTAGGCCAGGGCGTTTATGGAGGAGGTTCTCAGACCCAGTCTTCGCCTGAAGGAATCAAGAGCCGGTATAACCTGCGTGTAGTAAGTGGTCGGGTGAATCTCCATGAAGGACCTGTGGTCGGCGGTGTGGTTGCCTATGGCATGGCCCATGTCCAGCACCTGGTTAAGCTTCTCCTCGGTTTGGCTGCCGAAGGGTACCTTGTCCCAGCTGATGAAGAATGTAACCCCTCTTCCGAAGTCGGGATGATCCTCTATGAAATCGTTCACTATGGCAACGGCGCAATTGGGGTCCAGGGACCTGTCGGTTCCGTTCTCGATGTACCTGAAGTTGTCCTCCCAGCCGTCGTCGAAGGTTATCATCACCGGTCTTCTATGAAACGGAACGTTCTGAAGGCCGTTCTCCAGGTCGCAGGGCTGGATCAGAAAGAAACCCGCGTCATAAAGTCTCCTGAGGTCGTCCCTGAGCTTGCCCGGAGTAGCTGCGTACTTGGAGGGATTGTCGGTTATCTGATGGTAGGTGAGTACCGGGACACCGCTCGGGTAGGCGCAGGGTTCGGGGTCGGGCCCGTGTTCCAGCGCCGGAGCGGTGGTCACCAGGGGGGCGTACAGCACAAGCAGTGCGATAAGTGCCGTCACAGGGGGACCACCGTTATCCTGTCCAGTTCCGCATCCATCCTACCATCCACGAAGACGCCGATCTGGCCGGTGGGGGGAACCGCTGTCCTGACCACCTGGATGAGCTGCCCGTTCACGAAGAAGTCGGTGTAGCTGCCGTGGACCTCCGCGGTGAGCTCCACCTGCTCCATGGAGTAGGGCAGGAGCCTCGAGTCCTGGAATGCGTCCAGGCCCATGACCGGTATCCAGAGGCCGTTCCTGCACCTCTGAATGGTGTACTGCCCCCTGCGGTTAACACCGAGGAGCAGGAAGTCACTGGGGCCGGAAGCCCTGAGGACAAGCCCGCAGACCGCATGGGAAGGGGCGTCGGTTATGGTGAAAGACGCCTCCACCAGCCCGTCGCTCACCAGGCCGGCTGTGCTGAGGAGTATCACAGGGTCGTCGAAGTAACGGTTCGATACGTGAAGGGCTCCGCCGTATACGTCGTAGGGTATGTCGGGACCGAAGGGCCGGTCAAGGACCCGCTGGAAGGAGCAGTTGAGGAGGGTGTCGTCGGGCATCGGCGCCTGGGACTCTGTCTGGGGGGTGCTCACCGCCTGGGTAACCGTCTCCGTGGCCCTGCCGGATACCGATCCCACGAAGAACCCGCTGGTCTGTTCAGTGGAGCCGCAGGCGGACAGTATCAGGACCGCCGAAACCGTTATGGTGTATATTCTTTTCATCGGGTATGTGACCGCCTTTTCACGAACTGGCTTGCTGGAAACGGTTTTTGAATGGTCTGGAAAACTATTGCATTCACGCTTCTCTGTCCAGTACTCCTGTCCGGCTGCGGCGGGGGGGAGAGGAACGAACCGGCGAGTAATCCTGCTTCCTCCGCCGGGCCAGTCATGGCGGTGCCTGCGCCTCCGTTCGCGGTGGAGGCCCCTGATTCCGTAAGGTTCCCCGTGGTCTGGTCCGGAAGGTCCCCGCTGACAGTGCTCAGCGTTTCCTCCGGAGGAGAGGTCCTTTCCACCGACACCGCCGCCCTTTGCGCCGACCCGTTCCTGGAGATTGAAACCGAGCGGATGAGGATGGAGCTTGAAATGGCCATGGCAAGAGGAGATACTGCCACGGTGCAAGTGCTTGTCGAAGCCCTTTCCGATTCCTCGGCATACACAGCTGTACTCTTCGGGTTCTCCGGGACCGCAGATGTCTTCACCACTCCCGGGAGCGAGCTTCAGCCTCGGGATACCGTGGCCCTAGTCACGGGAGCTCCCCCGGAATCCCTGTTCGTGGTGATCCCCGGCCCGGGACACCTGGGCTGGCCGGAAGGGGTGCCCGGCACAAGGCTCCCCGGCGGCGGGCTTCTCATGGAGGGAACCGTTCAAGGGGACTCCGTTTCCCTTCCCGGTTTCTATGATGTGCCCCCCGACCTTGTCCGGGAGGATGGTCTTTCCATCTTCCTCCTTTCCGCCGCAGGCGACACCATCGATGTTGCAGTCTTCAGGACAGGGGGACCTGCCAGGACCGTTTTTTCTTCCATACCCCTGGATTCCATTCCCCTTGTAAGGTGGAACTGAACACATCCTCACTCCGGGAATCTGCTTACCCTCACATGACAGCCCCTGACACCGTTCCTGTCGAAGTAGTTCTGATGGTATTCCTCGGCGGGGAAGAAGTCTCCCGCCGGGGCAACCTCCGTTGCCACCGCAAGTCCCTCACCTTCGAGGATTGAGATCAGATCCTGCAGTATCTCCCGCTGGCCCTGGTCGGTATAGAACGCCGCCGAACGGTACTGTGTACCCATGTCAACACCCTGGCGGTTCACCTGGGTGGGGTCGTGCAGCTCGAAGAACTGCATGGCAAGCTCCCTGTAGGATACCCTGTCCCCGTCGTAGAAGACCCTTACTGTCTCAGCGTGGCCGGTGGTGCCTTCGCAGACGCTCTGATAGGTAGGAGAAGGGTCGGTTCCACCCATGTATCCCGAAGTTGCGTCCAGCACCCCATCCGTGTGGTCGAAGGCGTACTCGACCCCCCAGAAGCAGCCCCCTGCAAAGTAGGCCGTTTCAAGCCTTTCCGCCGGAAGGAAATCCATGGAGACCGAGTTCACGCAGTGCCTGGTGTCCGTTTCGGTGTAACCCTCGCCGGTGAACACATGACCAAGGTGGCCTCCGCATGATGCGCAGCGTATCTCCGTTCGCATTCCATCAGGGTCGGGAAGCTCCTCCACCGCTCCGGGTACGGCGGCGTCGAAGGCAGGCCAGCCGCAGTGGGCCCTGAACTTGGTTTCCGATGTGAACAGGGGCGCTCCGCACCGCCTGCAGGTGTAAAGGCCCTTCTGGAAGTGCTCGTTGTATTCGCCGGTGAACGGTCTTTCCGTACCGCCGTGTACGATTACGTATTCCTCTTCCGGGGTGAGCTCCCTGTATCCCATTGCTTCATCTCCATTGCCGCTGCCTGTGAGCGCGGCAGCCGCAGCCACCGCGATCATCGCCACAAATGCCCTGACCGTTCCAGTCATGATCTTCCTTTCGTTTCAGCAGGAATACAAACCTATCGGTACACAGGTTCCCGGTGTGTATATTCGCCGTTGAACGAAGCCGCTGGCAAGGGAGGAAGAAGTGTCCGAAAAACTGTTCGAATTCAGCGCGCCCTATGAGTGGGAACCGGTGGGCACGGAAGCAATGGACCTGTTCGAGGAGTGGAGGCTTGCAGGCAGACTGGGGTTCCTTGACCTTCCGGGCATGGACTCGCTTCACCGGAGAACGGAAGAACTGGCCGGTGACCTGATGGACAGGTGTGATATCCTGTTCGTAGCAGGTATAGGCGGTTCTTCCCTGGGGTTGCGGGCTGTGCTCTCAGCCTGCGGGGAGAACCGCAGGGTGCGGCTCATCGACTCTCCTGACTCTGCACTGATAGCAGAGGAAGTAAGATCCGCCGGAGCGCGGAATCCGGCCATCTGCGTGATAACCAAATCCGGCGGAACCGCCGAGACCCTTTCCATCTTCATGGAACTCCGGCGCCTTCTGGGTCCGGAAGCCCCCGTGGTGGCCATAACCGACCCGGTGAAGGGAAGCCTGAGGCAGCTGGCGGCTGAGAAGGGCTGGCAGACCCTTCCGGTGCCCCCCAACGTGGGGGGGAGGTTCAGCGTTCTCTCCCCGGTGGGGATGTTCCCTGCGGCCTTCGCCGGAGTGGACACCGGATCCATTCTGCGGGGCGCGGAAGCGGTGGAGGCGGACTTCAACCGTAATGATCGGTCCAGCCTTGCAGGAAGGATAGCCGGGGCATACCTTTCCAGATTCTCAAGCCATCCGGTGCATGTCTTCATGCCCTATAACGACCGCCTGCATCAGACAGCCCTGTGGTTTGCCCAGCTGTGGGCGGAGAGCCTGGGCAAGGCCGCTAACCTCAGGGGTGATACAGTGAACACCGGGCAGACACCCCTTGCATGCCGGGGACCTGCGGACCAGCACTCCCTGGTGCAGATCTTCATGGAGGGGCCGCTGGACAAGACCGTTACCGTTCTGACCGAGGGGCCCATGCCCAGTGGAAAACCTCAGCCGGGAGAGTTCAGCCACATTCCATCCATGGCCTATCTCCAGGGCAGGAGCCCCGACGAACTCAGGCTTGCGGAGGCTTCGGCAACGGCGGAAGCCCTCACCGAAAGGGGAGTTCCAGTTTCAACCATTACCATTCCAGAGGTGAACGGGGTTGTCATGGGCCAGCTGTTCATGGCACTTGAGACAGCAACGGTTCTCACCGGCCTGGCACTGGGGATCAATCCCCTGGATCAGCCCGGCGTCGAGCGGGGAAAGGTCCTCACCTACAGGGCCATGGGCAGGGAGGGCCATTGACGGTCCTTCTCATCCTCCTCTCGTTCCCGGTTCAGGACGCCTCTGACTGGTATGCCCTGCTGCAGAACCGATTCCTTCACGAAAGCTCAGCGGACTACCTCATATCCGGTGGTTCCAGTCAGGTGCTGGATGACGGCCTGCCCCTGGCGGGTATCGGCTCTGTCCCCGCTGACCTTTCCTGGCCGGACGCGGAGATCACGGATCCTCTTCAGAGCGGCATCTGGGGCGGCGGGAAATGGAACACCTCGGTTACCCACGGAGATCTGCAGGACACCCTCAGCCTCTCCAGGATAGGTCTGATACAGAACACAGGCGACCACAGCAGGTATTCCTTCGAGCTGGACAGGCCGCTTCCCTGGGGGATGGCCGGCAACTTCGACCTCACCAGGGACGATTCCGTTTCCCTGGCCCTGGGCATGCTTTCCCGGGGACCCTTCAGTCTGAAGGGCGCAAGCTGGGAGAGCGGAGGCCACGGCTGGGGGACATGGGGCCTCTGGAACGGCGGCCCGGCATATCTCAGGGCTGGTTTCTCCAGGCTCTATGAGGACGACAGGAGACCGGAGCTCCTTGCAGGCTTCTCCTCCGCACTGGGAGGAACGGTCCTCGAACTGGGAGCCGCAGCCGCACAGGTGGATTCAGCCTTCGAATACAGGACAGCAGGGGGGATTTCGTTCTCTCCAGGATTATTCAAGGTCTCCCTTTCCGGGGAATACAGGGAGGAAAGCCCCGGCTTCTGGGGAGGGCTTACATGGGATCCCGGGCCGGTTTCCCTTTCCGTGTTCCATTCATCCCCGGTGGAGGGTGATCCGTTCCAGGGCATGTCGTTCAGGGGCGATAACTTCAGTCTGCTGGGGCGGATCGGGGACGATCCGGCGGCGGCGGCGGACTGGACACTGGAAACGGGGCTCGTGAGGGGAAAGGCCGCGGCGGCATGGTTATTCGACGGGGATTCCCTGGCGGTGAACTGCAGGGTCCTCCTTGGCCGGAACTGGTACAGGGGAAGGGTTGAAGCCGGCCCCAGATTCACCGGCTCCATGAACGATTCCGGCGAATGGACCGGCTCCGTGGACGCGTTGCTGGGTTTTACGCTGCTTCCTTTCTCCATCGGGGTTGCGATAGAGGACATTACCGACGATCAGGGGCGGACATGGTCCTTCGGGATAACCTGGGCCTTTACCGATGGTCCTCCCGCTGTACCGGAAGGAGAGGAAGATGGCAGATAGCGAAAAGAGAGTGGCGGTCCTGGCGTCCGGCAGCGGCACCAACTTCCTCGCCCTGGCGGAGGGTGATACTTTTCCGGGGAGGGTGGTCCTGCTCATTACCGACAACGACGGCTGCGGTGCCATGGAGAAGGCATTTTCGCATGGTATAGAGGCGCGCTTCATGGATCCGGGGAAGTTCAGGACAAGATTCTCCACCGAGGCTGAGGCCCGGTGGGTGAGCTTCCTGCAGGAAAGGGAGATAGACCTGGTCTGCCTGGCTGGCTTCATGAGGATACTGAAGGGACCCCTGCTGGAAGCCTACGCCGGGAGGATAATGAACATCCACCCGTCGCTGCTTCCTGCATTTCCCGGGCTGGACGCCCAGGGGCAGGCTTTCAGGTACGGGGCGAAGGTCGCCGGCTGCACCGTTCATTACGTTGACGCAGGAACAGATACAGGGCCGGTGATAATCCAGAGCCCGGTCCCGGTGCTGCCCGGAGACACCAGGGACACACTTGCCGCCAGGATACTGGAGCAGGAGCACAGGATATTCCCCATGGCCGTGAAGGCCCACTGTGAAGGGCGACTGAGGGTCCGTGGCCGTCATGTGTATATTAGGGGTTGCGAAACGGATTCACACAAGGGGGATTCATAGTTGAGCTCGATCCTGTTCCTTTTTTCCCTGCTTCTGTTCTCAGGCGCCGATGATCCGGTCCCTGCGGATCCTCACTTCAGTATATCGGTTAACGGCACCCTGCTTCAGGACCACTTGCTGGCATTCACCGCCCGGCCAGGGGAAACCGTAAGGGTTTCCTGCGACGATTCGCTGAACTGGCGGGTGAACGGTATCGACGCCGAGGGAACCGGGAGGGAGTTTTTCTTCACACTTCCGGTGCGCCACGGGATCTATACCCTGTCCGCCGGTGATTCCCTGAACGTTCAGCAGTGGTCGGTGCTTGTTCCCCTGGGGTCAGCCCAGGTGAGAACGGCAACGATCAACTCCTTTCCGCTGGGGTTCTACGGCGACGGGAACACCAGGGATCACCTGCCTGACAGGGGCTTCATCGAGCTCTGGCCCGACGATTACAACACAAGGGTCTCCACACACCTTACCTTCTCAGACCTGCTCTGCCATACCGAGGGCAGCTGGCCCCAGTACATGGTACTTGACATGAGGCTGGTACACAAGATGGAGATGGTCCTGGAAGGGGTAAGGGAACACTACCCCGAGGCCAGGGTGATACACTGCATCAGCGGCTTCAGGACCCCGGCCTACAACGAGGCAATAGGGAACGAAACGGGCTTCAGCCTGCACCTCTATGGAGCGGCGGCTGACATCTGGATAGAGAGCTGGCCGGCGAACGGCCTGATCGACGATCTCGATAGGAACAAAAGAATAGACGTTTACGACGGCGATGTCATAGTAGCCACCGCCAGAGCCCTGGAAGCTACAGGTCAGGTTGCCGTGGGCGGGGCATCCGCCTACCGGTGGATACCCACACACGGTCCATTCGTGCACATCGACACCAGGGGAAGCGCAGCGGTATGGCAGACCACCCGGAACCTGGTGGAAAACCCGGTCATCTGAACGGAGGCTCGGTGAGAACCCCAATGAAAGTCCTTCTCGCTGTTTTCGCGCTGGCCCTGGGGGTCAGTCTTTACACCATTCACGGTCTGAAGGCGCAGGTTCGCCGTTACGACAGAATGGCGTCAGAATCCATAGCCCGTCTCGAGGATGTAACCGCCCAGAGGGATACTCTGGCCGTTCTGGGAAGGGTCCTGGCCGCAAGGGAAGACTCGGTTCCATTGCTGCTCCGCAGGGCCGACTCCCTGGAAGTTCGTCTGGCAGAGGCGGAACTTGTCCGTAATTACATGGATTATTATCTGATAATAGACACATATCAGAACAGGTTCCAGCTTCGCCGGGGAGGGCTTCTGGTGAGGACCGGCTTCTGCGGCACCGGCAAGGGATGGGTGGAGAACGACAGCGGCCTGGTGTGGGATTTCAGCACACCCAGAGGTCTGAGATACGTGGTGAAGAAGGGGGAGAACCCCTACTGGTACAGACCCGACTGGTACTGGCTGGAGCAGAACCTGCGACCTCCCAGGCCCGGGCAGGACATCCTGATCCCCGACAGCCTCTCCTGGGAGGAGCAGATCGTCTACTACAACGATTCACTCACCTCGTCGGAGAGGGTTTGGGTAAGGGCAGTCCCCGGAGCGCTGGGAAGCTACAAGCTCGACCTTGGCGGCGGTATTCTGCTCCACTACGGCGTGGGCAGGGGACGGAACGTGAGTCACGGCTGCATAAGGCTCAGCAACGAAGACCTGGAAGCCCTTTACCGGGCGCTCCCCGTGGGCGCTCCGGTGCTTATCTACTGACCGGGAGGAGTAACATGAACCAGACGGCATCCACCGAAAGCACCGGTTCAGGCGTATCCGCCGGCAGGATAGCCGTTGTTGCCGTTACGCTGGCGGCCGTCCTGGGGATCATTCTCATCCTGGAGGGCAGACACCCGGAAGCAGCCGAGGGAACGGAGACCTCCGCTGGAGCTCCTGCCCGGAGCTATCAGGCGGTTTCAGCTCCAGCCCTGGATTCCTCTCCGCCTCCATCTGAATGGCTTCAGGCATACGGTTCTTCCTCGGGGAACGCCGCTTGGGCCCCCGCGGTAAAGGCTCCGTTCGACACCCTGTGGGTGCTGGGGACCGGAGCGGAGATATTCGCTCCGCCTGCGGTGATGGGGGACCATATCTACATGGCCGGGAACGACAGTGTCCTCAGGGCCCTTAACCGGCACACCGGGGCGCAGCTCTGGTCAAGAACGGTGATATGCGGCATTTCAGGCGGGGTGGCAGCCGATTCCCAGATGGTCTACTACTCAGGCCAGGACGGATATGTCTACGCTATTCACCGCTCTGAAGGCTCCCAGGAATGGAGGGCAGGCCTGGGCTACCATGTCTTCACCGACGCGGCGGTTTTCAGGGACACCATGGTGCTGGCCGGGAACTCCATGGGCTCCATTGCAGCCCTTGACGCAGCCAGCGGAGAGGTGATCTGGAGCGGTACAATGGAAGGCCTCGTCCTGGGGCCGGCGGTTCGGGACACGGTAGCCGTCTTCTCAACGGAGTCCGGTCAGGTGGCGGCCTGGAGCCCCGGTGGGACCAGGCTCTGGTCACGCTCATTCGCCACCCAGCCTTCGGCTCCCTCCATATCCAGGGGCATGGTCCTTCTGGGATTCTCGTCTGGAAAGGTGCTGGCCCTCTCCCTTGCCACCGGTGAAACGGTATGGGAAACAGCCCTGGAAGGAGTCAGGGGAAGGACGGTGGTCTCAAGGCCCGCGGTCTACGCCGACTCCGTTCTGGTTGCCGGAACCTGCGACAGCAGGGTGGTATGCATGGACCTCCCCACCGGGGACATCATCTGGGAAACGGAGATGGAGAACTGGGTCGCCGTACCCCCGGCGGTCTGCGACACGATGGTCTATGCCAGCTGCGACGACCACAGGATACATATACTGAGCCTCAACACGGGGCTTCCCCTGGACACCATAGGGACCGGAAGCTACTCCGGAACCGCCCCGCTGCTCCTTGACGGAGTGCTCTACGCGGGGAATTCTGCCGGGGACCTGGTGGCCCTCCGGGGAACCGTGCCCGTAGACTCCACCGCAATGGAGGAAAATTGCCCAGCGGACTGATAAAAAGCGGATACGCCCTTCTGGCGGGTCTCACCAATACGGGAAAGTCCAGCCTGCTCAACGCCCTTACAGAAACAAGCATTTCACCCACTGCGCCCCAGCCCGCATCCACCAGGATGCCCATCACAGGAATATGCACACCGGGGAACTCCCAGATATGCTTCGTGGATACGCCGCCCCTGGACGGCGCAAGCGATTCCTCCATGGTCGAGTGGGTGGATGTGGTGGTTATGCTCCTGAACATAGTCACCTTCGAGGAGGACCTGCAGAGACCCGAAGTGAGCGGCTTCCTGGAGAGCGCAGGGGAGAGACCGCTTGTGCTGGCCCTTGGCAGGAACGACTACGTGAAGACTGAGCACAGGGAGGCATATCTCAACAAGGCCAGGTATACCAACAGGTTCAACGCGGCGGTAACCGTGAACCCCCTTACCGGAAGCGGGGTCAAGGACCTTCTCAACGCCGTTCTGGCCAGTATACCGCTCAGGGAGAGGCTATTCCCCAGATCCATCAAGACTCTCAACTCGAAGCGTTTCCTGATCTCCGAGCAGATACGGGCAAGCCTCTTCGCAGCGCTTCCTCCGGAGACCGCCATGGAGACCGCCGTTCAGATCGAGGAAACCTCCCTCCGTGACGGCAAGCTGTACATCAGATCCAACCTCATCGTCTCCAGGGCCTCCAGCAAGGGCATGCTCATCGGCCGCCGGGGCCAGACGCTGGAACGGATCGGACAGCTCTCCACAGAATCCATAGAGAGGTACACAGGTGACCGGTGCCGGCTCGACCTCTGGGTGAAGGTCCGGGAGGCATGGCCGGAGAACAAGACGGACATGCTGGAATTCGGTTATGTCTGCTGAGGAACAGAGAGCCTGCAGGATATCCCTGGAGGATTTTCAGGGTCCCCTTGACCTGCTGCTTTACCTCATCAGGCGCGACGAGCTTGACGTTACCACCATACACGTGGCCATTGTGGCCGATCAGTACTTGGATTACATACGGGCAGCCTCCGAGCTCGACCTGGACATAGCCGGGGAATACCTGGTGATGGCGGCAACCCTTGCCAGGATGAAGAGCCGTTCGCTGCTCCCTGTGGAACGGGCCGCAATGGAGGAGAACGAGGACCCCATGGAGAGCCTGATGCGGCATATCGTGCTCTACCGGGCCTTCAAGGAGGTCGCCCAGGAGCTCAGGGAGAGTGAATCGGTCTGGCGGGACGCCTTTCCCGTACCTGGAGAGAGGGAGAGGCACCAGGACCTGATAACCCCTCCGGATCCCGGTCAGACATCCCTGCTGGACCTTCTCATGGCTGTGGAGGACATGACCGGCAGGAACGCTCCGCCCCCGGTACACAGGATACAGAGACCGCTAATATCGCTCACGCAATGCGTTCAGGCCCTGGAGAGGATACTTCCTCCGGGAAGGACGGTGCTCTTCCGGGAGACTCTGGGAACCAGCCCCGAGACCGCCAGGATAGTTTCCTTCTTCTCAGCGGTCCTCGAGCTTATGAGAAGGGGCTGGCTGGATACCAGGCAGAAATATCCCATGGGTGACATCGAGATGAAGAGGACCGAAAGGTGGATTAAGAATGCTTGATCAGCTTGCAAGGCAGATAGAGGCCCTCCTGGCCGCCGCGGAAGAACCGCTGAGCCTGGACAGGATATGCGAGCTGACGGGCTGCGGCACCGAATCGGCTGAGCAGGCGGTGGAGAGGATCGAGAGGGAGCTGGGTTCCGGCGGCCACGGGATCATCGTTGCGAGGCTCGCCGGGGGATACAGGATAGTTACCGACCCTGAACTGGGAAGCGTGGTCGCCCAGCTCTTCGAGGGGAAAAGGAGGAGCAGGCTGTCCAGGGCGGCTCTGGAATCCCTGGCGGTGGTGGCCTACAGGCAGCCTGTGACCAGGGCCCAGATCGAGGCGGTCCGCGGGGTTAACAGCGACAGCGCGGTGAGAACCCTCCTGGAGAGGGATCTGATCAGGATAACCGGCAGGGAGGAGGTTCCGGGAAGACCCCTCCTGTACGGCACGACCGACTCATTCCTGGAGTACTTCGGCCTGAGCGATCTGGGGCATCTGCCCAGGATGGACGAAATAGAGAGTCTCCTTAGCCTCTCGGCGGAGGATCTTGACCGGGCCGCCAGCGAGGCGGCGGAAAGCGGTGACCCATTTGACAGCGAAGATTAGGACCGTTCCAGAGTTCGCGGCGGGCATGAGGCTGAACCGTTACATCGCCCGTTCCGGGACCGCTGCCCGGAGGCAGTGCGACCAGGGCATACAAGAGGGCATGGTAACCGTTAACGGAACCCTTGTGACCAGCCCGGCATACAGGGTAAAGACCGGCGACCTGATCCTCTGGGACGGAGAGGCGGTTACCCTTCCCAGGCCTTTCCTGGCAGCCATGAACAAGCCTGCTGGGTACGAGACGACCATGGAGAAGGATTCCCGAAGGTCCGTGGCACAGCTTGCCGGCGACATGCCCGGAGGAGCCGCCCCGGTGGGAAGGCTGGACCTCAAGACCGGGGGACTGCTTCTGTGGAGCAACGACGGAGAACTGATATACCGCCTTTCCCACCCTAAGTGGAAGGTGGAGCGGGAGTACATGATCGTGACCGGAAGACCCGTGGTTCCCGACGACCTGAAAAGGCTCCGGAAGGGTGGTTTCATAGAGCAGGGAGTTTACTCCAAACCCCTCCAGGTGAAGCAGGCGGGTGCCAGCAGGATCTCCGTGGTGCTGGTCAGCGGAAGGAACAGGGAGGTACGAAGGCTTGCCACTGTCTCCAGGATCCCTCTCATCGGGCTGGAAAGGATAAGGTACGGCAGCATAGGGATCACAGGGATAGCCAGAGGCGCCTGGAGGGAACTCACCGAAGAGGAAAGCAGGGGACTTTACAGACTGGTGGGGCTGGAAGCCGGCCATTGACTCAAGGCCCCGGGCAGTGCATATTCGCGCCACTATGACGAGGGGATGTGACTTTGCCTGCCTGAAATAATCGCTGTAGACGGACCGGCCGCTTCCGGTAAGAGCACCACCGCGAAAGCGATTGCGGCTGAACTGAATTTCGAGTATCTGGACACCGGCGCAATGTACCGTGCGTCGGCTTTTCTCGTTTCCAGCTCGGGCGGCGACCTGTCCAGGGGCGCGGAAGCAGCCTCGATCATAGCATCCCATTCCATAGACGTATCCAGCAGGGGAGTGTTCCTCGACGGCCAGGACATCTCCGGCAGCATACGCTCCAGGGAGGTAAGCGATGCTGCCAGCAGGATCTCCGTGCTTCCGGAGGTTCGGCAGCGGATGGTGGCCATGCAGAGGGCCTTCGGAGATAAGTACAACACCGTAGCAGAGGGAAGGGACATGGGAACGGTGGTCTTTCCCCGCGCTGATCTGAAGGTGTATGTGGTGGCGGACATCGCCATCAGGGCGGTCAGGCGGCTGAGGGACCTTGGCGGTGGAGCAATGACCGAAATGGTCAGCTCCATGTTCATAAGGGACCACAGGGACCGCACCAGGGATGAGAGCCCGCTAAGGCTTCCCCCCGGCGCACTCTGGCTGGACGGTACCTCCATGACGGTGGCCGACCAGGTGGAGTTCGTTCTGGATCACTACAGAAGGCGGCGCCGCAGGTGAAGAGGACCCGTCTCACCGATTTCCTGGCCAGGCCGTTCCTTACGATGGTGGCCTTCCTTATATTCCGCTTGAAAGTAACTAATAAAAATATAATTCCTAAAACAGGCGGTATTATCCTTGCGGGAAACCATATCTCTGACTGGGACCCTCCATTCGTAGGGGTATCGGTTCCCCGGGGGGTGCACTTCATGGCCAAGTCGGAGCTTTTCAGGAATCCCCTGATAGGAAGCTTCCTGGGTGGTCTGGGGGCGTTCCCGGTGTACAGGAAGTCCTCGGTCAACAGAGATGCCCTGAACACCGCCGCTGAGATAGTTAACAGTGGTGAAGCGCTGATAATATTCCCCGAGGGAACCAGAAGCAAAACCGGGAAGATGCTTCCTCCCAAGCCGGGGGTGGGATACATTGCCCACGCCACTGCAGCTCCGGTCTATCCCTTCCATGTGAGTGGAACGGATAGCCCGGCAGCCGCCGCATTCTTCAGAACCAGGTTCAGAGTGAGATTCGGAGAGCCGATAGCCACCGATACCCTGGAAGGGATACACGCCTCCGGGGGACCGGCGGCTGTGGCCGTGTACATAATGGAACAGGTGAAAAGGATAAAGGAAGAGGAAGAACGAACGAAAGGAAAGAAAGAATGAGTGAACAGAACGAGTTCGTCGTGGGTCTGACCCCCGAGGAAATCGAAACCATTGAAGGTCACGACTATACCGCCGCCGAGAGGAACTCCCTGGAAGCGGCCTATGAGGGGACCATCTCCAGCAACTTCACCGTGAAGGTGGGCACCATCATCTCGGGAACGATCCTGAAGAAGGCCGAGAACGAGGTGATAGTCGACCTGGGCTACAAGAGCGAAGGCGTCATTCCCCTCCAGGAGTTCAGGGACGGGGAAGTTCCCCCCGCCGGGACCAGAGTTGACGTCTTCGTGGAAAGCCTGGAGGACTCCGACGGCCGTGTCTCCGTCTCCAGGGAAAAGGCCCACTTCCACACCGTCTGGAACGATATCAAGGTGGCCTACGACGAGAACGCGGTTCTCAAGGGCAAGGTCATCAAGAGGATCAAGGGCGGTCTCACCGTGCGTATCATGGGCGTGGACGCGTTCCTGCCCGGTTCCCAGGTGGCCCTCAGGCAGGTGCCCAACCTCGAGAAGTTCTGCGGCGAAGAGCTGGACTTCAGGGTCATCAAGCTCAACAAGAGACGCAGGAACATCGTCGTCAGCCGCCGTCAGGTCCTCGAAGAGGCCAGAAGCGAGCTGAAGGAACAGCTTATCAAGGAGCTGGAGGAGGATCAGGTCAGGACCGGCATCGTGAAGAACATCACCGATTTCGGCGCCTTCGTGGACCTGGGCGGAATAGACGGACTCCTCCACATAACCGACATGAGCTGGGGAAGGGTACGCCATCCGTCCCAGCTTGTGACCATTGGCGACGAGATCGATGTGAAAGTGCTCAAGTTCGACAGGGAGCGCGAACGCATATCCCTGGGTCTCAAGCAGCTGCAGCCGTTCCCATGGGAAGGCGTGGCGGAGAAGTATCCCACCGACACCGTGGTCAACGGCAAGGTGGCCTCCATCACCGACTATGGAGCCTTCGTGGAGATCGAGCCCGGGGTGGAAGGTCTGATTCATATCTCCGAGATGAGCTGGACCAAGCATGTGCGCCATCCGTCCAAGCTGATGAACGTAGGTGACGAGATCGAGGCCGTGGTCCTCAGCGTGAACGAAGAGGAGAGAAAGATCTCCCTTGGTCTCAAGCAGACCATGGAGAACCCCTGGAACTCCATCGAGGAGAGGTATCCCATAGGCAGCTCCGTCGAGGGCAAGGTCCGCAACCTCACCAACTTCGGCGCTTTCGTGGAGATCGAGGAGGGTATCGACGGCCTCATCCACATCTCGGACATGAGCTGGACCAAGAGGGTGAGCCATCCCTCTGAGATAGTGCAGAAGAACCAGGACGTTAAGGTCGTGGTGCTCAGCATCGACAGGGAGAACCACCGAATCTCCCTTGGTCTGAAGCAGACCGAGGAGAACCCCTGGGACTCCATGGCGGAACGCTACCCGGAGAGCACCGAGGTCAAGGGTATCGTTACCCAGATACTGGACAGGGGAGTGGTCGTTGACCTCGAGGACGGAATCGAGGGCTTCGTTCCCCTTAGCCAGCTTGGCTGGGACGAGCTGGAGAACCCCGCCGACGTACTCAGGTCTGGCGATGAGCTTCCCCTGAGGGTCATCGAAGTGGTTCCCTCCAGCAGGAGGATAGTCCTCAGCGTGAGAAGCTACTTCAACGGAAGGCCCATGGAGGAACTTGATGAGTTCAGGACCTCCCTGGAAGGCCGTCCGGCCATTCCCGAGGAGGAGAGGGTAAAGCCCGAATCCGCGTCCATCTACGAAGATGACGAGGAGAACGAGGATCCCGTCGACTCCGAAGAACCTGCCGATAAGAACGAAGAGCAGGCAGAAACGGAAGAAGAGGAAGCCTCCGAAGAGGAAAAGCCCGAGGAGTAGGGCAGAGGGGCCGGGGGTGACGCCATCCCCGGCCCGCTTTTTTCCTCTGGAGATCATGAGAAACCTTAATATCTGGGGCTACACCCTGGGCTGCAGGCTCAATTCCTACGAGACCGACGCCATCGTGGAGCAGATTATCGCTGAACTCCACGGCGTGAGGGCCGCCGTCCAGGAGGAGGCGGACATAATCGTGGTGAACACCTGCGCCGTAACAGGAAAGAGCCAGGCAAGGAGCAGGAAGGCGGTGAGGACCTTTCTGACCAGGAATCCCCATGCAAGGATAATAGTTACCGGATGTGTCGCTGAGGTTTTCCCCGGGGATTTCACCGATCTTGACGGCGAAAGGGTTACCGTGGTTCCCAACGCCGGAAAGGGGATGATCCCGGGAATGCTTTCGGGAACCCTGAGAGGGGAGACCCCGGGGCTCTTTCCCTCCGCCGCTCCCCTGAACGGCCCAAGGACAAGGGCGTTCCTGAAGATTCAGGACGGCTGCGACAACAGGTGCGCCTACTGCATCGTTCCCATTGCCAGGGGGCCTTCCAGGAGCCAGCCCAGGGAGCTGGTGATTCAGCAGGCCGGTGAGCTTGCCCGGGCCGGCTACAGGGAGATATCACTCACCGGTGTAGACATAGCTGATTACGGCAGCGGACTGTACAGCGACTACGGTCTGCCCGAGCTGATTCTCGATCTGCTGGATATCGGCGGCTTCAGGATCCGGGTGGGTTCCGTGGAACCCCTGTACCTGAGTACCGCCGCCCTGGAGAAGATCGCCGTCCCGGGTGTGTGCAGCCATTTCCACATCCCCTTCCAGAGCGGTTCCGACAGGATACTGTCAGAGATGGGAAGGAACTACGGAAGGGCCAGGGAGAATGAACTCCTGGCGGCTCTGACGCAGCTCTTTCCAGGGGTGTGTCTGGGCTGCGACATCATCGCCGGATTCCCCGGAGAAACCGAAGAGGACTTCCAGAAGAGCATGGAACTGGCGGATGATCAGAGGATAGCCTATCTGCATGTCTTCCCGTACTCGCCGAGACCGGGTACCCCGGCGGCATCCATGGAGCAGGTGCACACCGAGACCGTCACGGACAGGGCGGTTCAGTTGAGAGAAGCATCGTCATCTTCAAGGAAGGCATTCAGGAAAAGGATGCTGGGAACGGTTCAGACGGTGCTGGTGGAGGGGAGAGCTGTCAACGGCAGGAAAATAGGTCTCTCCGGCAACTACATACCGGTCTACGCCCCGGAGGGAGCCTCCGAGGGGGATATGGCAGAGGTTGTCCTTACAGAGGATAACGTGGTCTGGGGGCAGCGCTGATGCTTGTGGGCCTCACAGGGTGCAGCGGAAGCGGAGCGTCCACTGTAGCCGGTGTGTGGAGGAGCCTTGGTGCGCAGGTCTGCTCCCTGGACGAAGCGGGGCACAGGTTCTTAGACAGGAGGGGCTGTGCGTTGGAACTGGAGGAGAAACTGGGGATTCCAGGGCTGGGTGCAATGGGCTCTTCGGATATACGTAAAACACTACGTGACAGGGCATTTGCGGATCCGGACCTGCTAAAGGGGATCAACGGCGTCCTCCATCCCAGGCTTCGCCGATGGGCCGGCCTCGCGGCGGCCACTCTCAGCGGCGTAAGGGGTATATTCGTGCTTGACGCGGCGCTCCTCTTCGAACTGGGCATGGATACCCTGGCTGACTTTACGGTAACCGTGCGGGACACAATGGAAAGATCGGTGGCCAGGATCGTCGAAAGGGATGGTCTCACAGAGGGAACAGCCCTGGGAAGGTGGCGGAGCCAGATGGACATCCACGAGAAGTGCGCCCGTTCACATTTCGTGATTGACAACCGCAAAACCACAACTGTATTACATAATATTGCCACTGATATATTTTTAAATGTATTAACCATTATGAACACGGAGGAATGAAAATGGCTCACAAGACCAGGAAGAAGCTCACTAAGAAAGAGATACAGCACGATCCGGTGGGAGAGAAGCTGGAGGGCGGCCTCGTTTTCCTCCAGACCCATCAGAAGGAAGTCATAGGCGTGCTGATAGCCGTAATTGTGGTACTCCTCGTGGGTCAGTACCTCCTGTCCCGCAGGTCGGCGGCGGCTAACGAGGCAATGGCCGGTTTCATCACATCAGGGCAGATATTCAACCAGTCGGCCTCAGCGGCATCCATGAACCAGCTGGAGCAGGCATTCCAGGGAATGGACGCCGCCTATACCATGGCCATGCAGACCTGGAACGGAAACCCGCAGAACCAGTGGGGCCGCCGCGCAGCTGTGCTCGCCGCAAAGATAGACATCATCAGGGGCAACTACGACTCTGCCATATCTACTCTGTCCACGCTCCTGGCGGCGAATCCCAGGGAATCCATAAGGATCTCAGCCCTTCTCCATATGGGAATAGTTCTGGAGAACCGTGGCAGCGAACAGGATCTTCAGAACGCCACGGGAGCATACCAGGAGGTCCTTCAGCTGGCCGACGAAGACCGCATGGTACGCTCGGAAGCGCTCCACGGACTCTCAAGGGTGAGCTTCGCCGCCGGCCGCGCACAGGAGAGCCTGGACTACCTCCAGCAGGCCCTGGCCATGGGAACCGACACCACGGCTTTCGAGAAATACAGGCTTCTGCAGCTTGCGGAGCTCACGGAATAGAGGACATCAGCGGAGGAGAGGGGAAGAGATGCTTCCCTTTTCCTTCAGATCAAAAACTTTACATAATATACATTATCGGACATTATGCATGCTCTTCACACGGTATCGCGAAACCCCTATATTCCCCAATAAACAACGAATCCGCATGGAGGGAAAATGCGCATTATCAGGATACTTGCAGTCTCTGGGCTGATGGCCCTTGTGGCCGGCTGCGGCGACGACCCGCTCTCGGCCTCGATTACCGTGAAGTACGAGGTCACCGGTTCAGCAGATGCGGTGAACATCGATTACCTCGACTCCAACGGAGACCTCGCGATAATCAACGGGCAGAGCATTCCCTGGGAGATTACCTTCTCCGCCAACAAGGGAGATCAGGTCTATCTTTCCGCTAAGAGAACAGGCGACACAGGTACGGTAACGGTGAAGATCTACCAGAACGGAACCCTGCTTGACGAGGACACAACAGCCGACGGCTCCCAGGCCGCGGCGGAGGGAGTGCTATAACGCTCGTAACGATCCTGCTTTCTGCCATTCCCGTTTTCGGCCCGGCTGAGCCATTCATACTCAATGGTGTTGCCCTGGATACCGGAATGGGGTCGGCTCCCCTGGTCTGCGACTGGAACGGAGACGGCCTGAATGACGTTCTGATAGGAACGCGCGCCCCTTATCCGCCCTTCCAGCCCGTTGACGGCGCCGTTCTCTACCTGCCTAACACCGGTACTTCGAACTCGCCGCTTTTCGACTCCTGGACAATGCTGCAAGCAGACGGGCAGGTCATCAGTTCCAGTTCTTGATGCGGTCCCAATATTCCACAGGTTGTGGATATTGACTCAGATGGCATTCATGACATTCTCATGGGAATAGACGCCCAGGAGATAAAGTACTACTCAGGATCCGATCAGGGAGACTCAGTCCCATGGCTCTCCTACCAGGGCTTTCTCTGTTCCGAGACCCAGATGATCCAGGTGTACCTGCCCTCCCCAGCCCTTCTGGATTACGATCTCGACGGCGTTCAAGACCTCATCACCGGAACCGGTTCCGGAAAGATACTCGTGTTCCTCAACAAGGGAGCCCCTGAATCTTACTGCTTCGAAGATGAATACATCGAGCTCGAGGATGAGAACGGAGTGATCGATCTGGGGTTCTACACGGCAATAACCGTATATGACCTCGACGACGACGGGCTTCAGGACATCATAGCCGGCTGCCACTCCGACGGTTCCGGGTACCTGTACTGGCTCAGGAGGAACGGTCCCGGCTCTCCTTTCCCCTTCCAGTCTCCCCAGCCCATCTGCTTCCTGGGAGACTTGGCGATAGTGCATGAAAGCGGTATCTACCCCGGTGTGGGCGACCTGAACTCCGACGGCGTGCCTGAACTGATCGTTGGTGAGTACTATGGCGAAACATTCATCTACAACGGGATATCCACAGGTATCCAGGGAGGTTACCACTCCACGGTCTCTCCCCTTCTGCTGGTCAGGACCAATCCAGCCGCCGGAATTCTTGTCCTTGAGACGGGCTCACCAGGTGACCTGGCCGTTTACGACTGCGCCGGAAGATGCGCCCTGCAGGTGAACGACGCTTCGGCAGGCACTGTGAACGTGGATGTAACAAGCCTTCCGGTGGGAGTATATACCGTATCCCACATCAACGGATCAACTGAGAACAGGGCTGTGTTCACCGTTGTGAGGTAGCCTAGCCCTTCCTCCGGGCTATTCCCAGGATCAGCCCCAGGACCAGAGACCACGCCGCCGCCAGACCCACCTGAACATCGTGGTTCGACAGGCTGAAGGTGAAGGTGTGAGCCGGTATCCAGAACCAGAAGAGGGTCTTTATGGCGGTATCCATCCCCTTGTATCCCCTGGTGCCCAGGAGCAGGTTGTCCTCCCACCTGTGGAAGAGCATCATCTGCGGTCCGAAGAATGTGTTGGTGAAGGTGCTCATAAGGAAAGCGAAGAGCAGATCGCTTTCGGAGGTTATGTGAAGCTTGTCATAGACCGCCAGGGTGAACCCGTGCATTCCGGCGAAGCCCACCTTGATTATGAGGCCCAGTATCCCCCATCCCAGCATCTTCTTCAGGAACTTGAAGGGCCCGTAGGATATCTTCTTCCCTGTGACCGCCGAGGCTATCCAGTCCCCCGCCATACCCAGCACGGCGAACTGCACGAAGGCCGCCTGAAAGGGATACCTGCCTACGATATCGATGTACCACTGCACGATTCCGCTCATCTGTTCCGTTCCCTTTCGGTTGCGTCCAGGTCCCTCTTGAGTTCAGCAAGCAGTTCCCCGGCGGTCTTCTTCAGTTTATCGAAGTTCTGAGGGGAGAGTTCCCTTTCCCCTATTGAGTTTTCCAGGTCTTTCCAGAACCTGAGTATCCTTCTTGCCAGAAGGCTGTCCGTGTCGCATTCGTTCAGGAAGTCGTCAAGTTCCTCGAATCCCAGGTACTCCCTCCGTCCGGCCAGGAGGAGGGAAAGCTCGTTCTCAAGCCCTGTGAGGAGTTCGTCAAGGTCCTCCGCAGCGGTTACCGAAGCCAGCTTCCTGTCCCTGCGCCTGGCGGCGGCTCCCAGTATCACCGTGAGAAGCAGCACGCTTCCCCCGGCTGCCAGTATCCATACGAGCACAGGGGTCCTCTCTCCCGGTCGCTGAAGGACAACCTGGGATTCACTCCAGGGAATGCAGCTCACCTCAAGGGTGCAGGGTTCAATGGTTTCCATCCTGTAGGTCCCGTTCGTCCTGTCCAGCCAGACAAGTGTATCCGGGCCTGTAATGTGACATCCTGTCTCATCAGGCTCCAGGATGAAATCCCACCATTTCTTGTTGTCGGCCTCGCCCTGGCCGCAGGGTATCAGACTCGAGTTCCCGGTAAGGGTAAGTTCCGGAGGATCCTCCATGTACACTCTGCCAGGTCCCATGCAGGTGACCCTGAGCGCCAGCTCTCCCCCCTGCCCCGGCGGAGAGGGAAGCTGCTCCACCCTGACAGAAACGCTGTCCAGCAGAGTGCCGTCCCACTGAACCGGAGGGTTGCCGGGAAAGGGATACACCGGGAGGATCAATGGATCGGTCTGAACCGACCAGAAGTACGATTTTCCCCAGGGGTCGAAACCGGTGCCTGTGATATCGGCGCTGAACACCGGAGCTTGAAGGCTCCCCGGGGCGGCGGGTGTCATCTCGACCACCGCAAGCCTGCTCCTGCTTGAGTTGTCCCTCTTTCCCAGGCCCTCCCAGTTGCTGTCGGGGATGGTCTCCACATGTCTGATCACGCCCAGTTCAGGAGCCGTCCACCAGTAGCTCACGTTCTCCACACCGACCCTTGCGTAAACGTAATAGTCCAGGAGAAGCCGGGTGCCCGGGTATATCCTCCCGCCGGGATCCCTGAGATGCCCCTCGAGCCATACCGGCGAGCCGTTTCCGGGAGAGGTGGAGGGTTGCGGGGGTGCGGTGACTGATCCGGTGACCAGTACCTCGATCTCATCGATCTCGTATGTGCCTAGACCATTAAGATTTACAGTTATGGGACCAATTGACTGAACACCGGATGAAACGGCGGTAAAGTTCATTCCGTACACCAGGACCTGGCTGAGCTGCCTTCCCGACTGGGTGACGATGGACGAGATGCTCGTGGAAACGGAACTTCCCCTGTAGGAAAGTCCCTGTGACACATCGAAGCTGTTGGTGGTGATGCCTGTGCAGCCCGGCTCGGTGGTGGTTATCGCCACCGTGAAGTTTTCTCCGGGAGACACCTCTTCGGGAGCTTCCAGGGTGAACGGCATCCCTGAAGAGATCAGCATCCAAAGTAACAGAGTTACCAAACCGGCGCTCCTATGGAACCGCCTGGAACTGCGGAAGCAGTGTCGGCGCTGGCTTCTTCCACCATGTCCAGTATTGCCCTGGCGATCTCCGGGGTCATCTCCGGATTGGAGGGAGGCGGAGGCTGGTTCTCCTGCTCCTCTTCCTCCTGGTCCTCATTCTCCTGGTCTTCCTGGTCCTGCTGATCTTGCTGGTCTTCCTGATCCTGTTGATCTTCCTGATCCTGCTGGTCTTCCTGATCCT
>ERZ795057.988-NODE-988-length-26392-cov-13.428561_pt1 | contig 26392 bp, 25 predicted proteins | sample MGYA00375141_ERZ795057 | MGnify/ENA primary metagenome ERZ795057 (study PRJEB30186, sample SAMN05720163) | activated sludge metagenome | isolation source: Anaerobic digester | place: Hong Kong | collected 2015-01-26 ...
CCGATCTTGTATTGCAATCGGCATGGAGACATGTCATGGGTAGGTATGGAGGTTGCGAGCATGGAAGAATACCTCAGGCCCACCGATACCCTTGATTGTGACAATGAAAAGATCATAGCTGTTTCGCGCAAGCTTACCCATGGCTGTGCTACGCAGAATGAAAAGGCGGTGAAGCTGTTCTATTTTGTCAGGGATTCCATCCCCTACAACCTGTACATGATCTCTGTTTTCAAGGAGGACTTTGCCGCGTCCAGAATACTGGAATGGGGCAGGGGGTATTGCGTTCAGAAGGCCGTTCTGCTCGCCACCCTGGGCAGGGCAGCAGGGATTCCGTCACGGCTTGCCTTTGCACGAATCCGGAACAACAAGGTGCCTGAGAAGATCGTGCGCATGACCGGGACGAATATATTCCCCAGGCATGGCTACACACAGTTTTTCCTGGACAACACATGGGTGAGCGTAGCTCCCACATTTGATAAGGCTCTATGCGAGAAGATCGGCGCTCCTACAGTGGAATGGGATGGACAAGGAGACGCGATCCTGCCGGCAAAAGATCTTCTTGGCAATGACTACATAGAATATATCGAAAAGTTCGGATCATACGATGATCTTCCCTTTGACTGGATCGTAAACGAGACATCGAAGATTGTGGGAAAGGACAAACGGCCCTGGCTGACGAGACAAGACATGCCAGGGGCTCATTGATCACTGTCCTGATTTCAGCATATCTTTCTCAAGCACTGATTGAAACACATTTCCGTGGTAGGGCAAAACCGTCCACACAGCCTGCTGCTTGATTTCACGTACACTTTCGTACATGCGTGTACATTTTTCGCAGGTTTCCTCGTTTTCTAAGTATATAACCCACTGAAATTACGTTCTCAATGGTTCTGGTACAGTAATTGTACATACAGAACAGGCCTCATATTAACGCTAGAAAAGAGGAGGGGATAATGGATTTCAATGAACTTCAACTCGCCGAGGTGGATGTCGAGAATACAAAGACCAGAGTGTTCGATTTTATTAACCAGTGCATCGAAAATATCGAAAAGACGGTGTCGACTTCAGGCCTTACCATGCGTGATATCGGCTTCGATGTGGAAAAATATGCGACCGCGAGAGACTCGTACATCATCGAGCTGAAGCTTCGCATTTAGAATTAAAAAAGGCATAGAAAACAAAGAATCCACCGCAGAGGTCACAGAGTTCGCCGAGAAAAAGACCTGTTATCTGTCGGGAGAAGGCGACAAATAACATAGTCTCTGTAAGACACATTTTCCTGATCTCATAAGTTATCTGTCCGACAAGCCATTGGTATGAAAACCCTGGATTCGACGTCTGCTGAGAGTTGTAGACTCTTGACTGAATATTTTAAAATGTTGAGTTCCGGTATCTTGCTGTGTTTGTATCAATTGAGACACGAGTGAAATGAAAAGGGAGGTATACGATGAAGATAACCATTGTGTACGACAATACCGCGTTCTTGGATGACCTCCGGCCTGACTGGGGCTTCTCCTGCGTGTATCAGGACGAGACTGACTACACGATACTCTTTGATACCGGAACGAACGGTCAACTGCTGCTGGCAAACATGGAGCATCTCGGCATTGATCCGTGTTCTGTGGATGATGTCTTTGTCTCACATGCACATTTCGACCATATTGGCGGTCTGTCAGCATTCCTCAATGTGAATCGTGACGTACGGGTATTCTGTCCGCAGTCGCTCAGGGGGGTCCACGGAGCAAGAGAGATTATCTCAGTCGGGGATACACCGGTAAAGATCCGTGAAAACATTTTTTCAACAGGAGAGATCGATGGGATCGAACAGTCCCTGGCCATAGAGACGCACAAGGGAGTTGTCCTGGTGGTCGGGTGTTCACATCCGAAGATGAGCAATATCCTTGCAGCAGCATCACGACTCGGACAGGTTTATGCCATTATCGGGGGTATGCACGGATTCAGTGACTTTGACCTGTTTGAGGGCATGGAATGCATATGTCCAACGCACTGCACCCAATATATCGATAGAATTCGCTCAAAGTATCCCGATGCATATATCTCAGGTGGCGCAGGGAGAACCATCGAACTGTAAAAATATATCAAGGGAGTTCGGGATTTCAGGCATCAGGCACATTATGACTTGGGGCTCAAGAATCTAGGCAGAGCGAGCCTGTAAAACCAGGATCCTAGGCAGAAGGGAAAGATCAAGACCTTTTAAGACATGCATGTGAAGGACACAGGGTTTCCGCCTTCAGGCTTCGTTTTCAACTACGCAGTGACAAGCCGCGGGGATGAATGATGTTGGCTCCTTCAGCTTTAGTATGGCCTTCTTCTTGTCGTCCTCGCGAATGCGGGGACCCGGAAGCAACTGGGATTCGTTCTCCTATAGGTCTATTCCATCTCTAACACAAAAAGGGGTAATTTTTAACGCACCTCTAGAATCCACCAGGCTGCGACGGGCTGCCGAAAACAGAGAACAGGAGCATGATGATCAGCATCTGGATGACCCAGCCGATGCAGCAGACCCCTACAGCACGCCACGTGCTCGTGTAGTCCAGAGCTTGTCTGACCGCTATGACCATGGCTGCCAGCATCCATACCAGGGCTGCCAGTTGAACCATCGCTCCCAGTCCCGGGATAATTCCCAGTACCCTGATGAGCCCGGGAGAACTGGAAAACCCGATGGTGCGCAGCAGCTCACCCATATCCGAACGGGTCTGGGGTTCCGGGAGCAGCTTTGTCCCGATCATATATGTCAGCCATGCCCAGAACAGCCACCCGAGAAGGGAGGTAATTGCTCCAATGAGTAAACCGGCAAGCCCCACCTGTGCGATGCTCCCGATACCGGCAGCAACACTGGACAGGACAACTACGGTTATTGCCTGCGGCATGGCTTCCCTGTCGGCCTCGACCTCTTCGTACAGATTGGCATCAAGCTTGGCAGCACGTATGATACGATCAGTAAAGCTTGTCATAGAATCCTCCCAACAATATTAGCTCATCGACAAAGATGTGTATTCCCTGTTTTGGTTATTGCGTCTATGTAGCCTGAAAACTGATACCTGTCAAACACCCAAGAGATTAGTTAATAATAACAAAATAATATTCTGGGTCGGCAGGTTACAATACATCATGCGGGAAGAGGTATTACGGGTCAATGGATCAAAGCATCAGCATGTTAGAGGGTTGACTTATTCATCTCTTTTTTTATTTTATCATACCACAATATCTGCTCTTAAAGAGTCAAATGTAATAGTACCCTCTGAATTGATGTTCTAATCTTACATCTCTTGGCAATCTGTTCGTGGGTTCCATCTTTATTTGAGAATTACCTGTTGACCACAAAGCACATAAACAAATTTTTTAAAAAAGGAGTAGCAAATGGGTATGGAAAAGCATCGATATCCGGAATGCTGTGGCTCAATCGTGGAGGTCATGTTTGAGAATGCCGGTATCAAGCTGAGCCGAAGGGACTTTATCAAGGGCGCTACAGCCACCACGGTATTGTTGACAACGGGTCATACCGTCTGGGCAGACTCCGGCGGGTCAAAGACAGCCTCAGGTGATACGATTGCCGATACCATTTACCACGGCGGCCCGATTATCACCATGGTGTCCGATGAAGACCAGGTGGAGGCCCTTGCAGTCAAGAACGGCAGGATACTGTGTACCGGTTCGTCATCAGAAGTAATGGCCTGCTCAGGGGAAACTACCAGGACCGTCGATCTCAAGGGACGCTGCCTGATGCCCGGGTTCATCGACCCGCACTCTCATGTCGTTCTTCAGTCAGCGAAGTTCGCAACCGTGAACCTGGACCCAAGACCGATCGGAGAGGTCAGCTCTATTGCCGATATTCAGCGTCTGCTGCGTGAACATATCGAGAAAAACAACCTGGCACCCGGCAAGTGGGTCATTGGATGGGGTTACGACGACACCGGGATCGAGGATATGCGCCACCCGACGCGTGAGGACCTTGATGCCGTTTCCACAGATCACCCCATCTTGCTGGTACACATATCCTGTCACCTCTGCACGGGTAACAGCCTGTTGATGCAGGAGATCGGGGTGAGTGAAGATACACCCGACCCCGAAGGTGGGAAGATCCGTCGCAAAGAGGGCAGCAGGGAACCAAGTGGAGTTTTGGAGGAACACGCCATGCTCTTTGTTGTGAAGAAACTCCCGGCCCCGACGCCTGAACAGGCCATGGATATGATCGAACAGGGACTGAAGTATTATGCTGCAGCAGGAATCACTACAGCCCAGGACGGCGCTACCGGTCCTGGTGCTATCAAACTGCTCGAGGCCATGGAGGTCCAGGGCATGCTCCCGATCGACGTAATCGGCTACCCTGTGTACAAGTCGGTTGACAACGCCATGCTGGATGCCATTGCTGCTGATAAGGGCGTTATCAAGCGATTCCGACACGGCGGCGTGAAGCTGGTGGTTGACGGTTCCATCCAGGGCTATACCGCATTTCTCTCACAACCCTACTATGTTCAGCCCGGCGAGACAGCACCGAGGAATGATAAGTGTTCCTCTGAGAACGCCGAGCATATCTTTGTCAGTGACGAAACACCTTCCGCGGACAACGAAGAAATGGCCGGTGCTAAGCAGGGACATCGCGGTTATGCGAACATGCAACTGGAAGAGGTGATAGAGTGGATTCGCCGATGTGACGGGAAGGAGATCCAGGTTTTGACACACACCAATGGTGACGCCGCCACGGACATGCTGATTGAGGCGGTGGAAACCGTCCGGGTGAAAAAGCCCAGGCCAGACCTGCGCACGACGATCATTCATGCCCAGACCATGCGAGAGGACCAGCTCGATGCATCGTCCAGACATGGCCTGGTACCTTCATTCTTTCCCATCCACATCACGTTCTGGGGAGACCGCCACCGCGATATCTTTCTGGGCCCACAGCGAGCCAGGCGCATCAGCCCGGCCAAGTCAGCCCTTGATCGCGGGATGAAATTCACCCTGCATCACGACGCACCCGTTGCCGGCATTGGGATGTTGCAGGTCGCATCCGCCTCGGTCAATCGCATAACCAGCGGCGGCAAGGAACTCGGCCCGGAGCAGCGTATCACAGCCTTCGAGGCATTGCGGGCCATTACCGCGGATGCTGCATGGCAATACTTTGAGGAAGACATCAAAGGAACGCTGGAGAACGGCAAACTAGCAGACCTGGTAATCCTGTCGGATAACCCAATGACAGTGGATCCTGTGAAAATGGGTGATATTGAGGTGCTGGAAACGATCAAGGAGGGAGTGACGATTTACCGGACAAAGGCCTGAATCAGAGAGAAATGAGATAACAGCTACAGCAGCGCCAGTGCGTCAGCCACGGCCATGCCGGAGAGGGTGGGGCGGATAAAGCCGCCATCGATCTCGATAAACCCGGCATCTGCCCATTGTTTCAGTACAGGGCCTCTTTCCTTCATGAGATCGCACCCATACATGCTGCGATACTGTGCAAGGTCGATCCCTTTCTTCATCCTGAGACCCAGGAACAGGGTTTCGAGTTTCAGCTGTTCGATATCAAGCACCTCCGAGTCACCCACAGGCATCTTGCTAATCTCGAGATCCCGGCAGTAATCAGTAAGTGATTCATGATTCCACCAGCGTCTGCCCTCATTGTACGAGTGGGCTGAAGGACCGAGGCCGAGGTAGGGCGTGTGGTCCCAGTATTTCTGGTTATGCCGGGACGCCATCTTCATGCCTGCTGCAAAATTGGAGATCTCATAGTGGATGTATCCTGCCTGTTCGAGGAATTCAGACGTCTGCATGAAGAAAACGCGCAGGTTCTCTTCGCTTTGCAGGGAGAATTCGCCCTTTTTATACCTGCGGCCGAGTGGTGTATCGGGCTTGAGTTCCAGTTCATAACAGGACAGGTGGGATGGGTTGAAACTCAATGCCTTCTGGAGAGTATCAATCCATCTGTCGAGTCTCTGGCCTGGCAGGCCGTAGATCAGATCGACGCTGATGTTTTCGAAACCGGCATGGCAGACATCTTCGATGGCATTCATGGCCTGCTCAGGGTTGTGCCGCCGGCCCAGAAGGATCAGTTCTTTCTCGTCCAGTGACTGTACCCCGATGCTGATCCGGTTGATGCCCAGACCATGCAATTCCTCCAAGTCACCCCGTTCCCAGTCGGCAGGGTTGACCTCGATGGTAATCTCGGGATCGGGCAGGATAGTGAAGGCACCGCGAACCCTTGCCAGGAGCGTTTCGATCTGGCTGACTGAAAGAACAGAGGGTGTTCCTCCGCCGAGATAGATTGTGTCAAATCCAGGGAAGTCCTGGTGATACGCCTCGATCTCCTTGAAGAGGGCATCGAGGAATCGAGGAATGAGGCCGGTATTTGTGATGGAGAAAAAGTCGCAGTATGCACAACGTGAGACACAGAACGGGATATGAATGTACAGCCCGGCAGCGTTTTTCTCTTGCATCATCAGTCCGAATCGGATTTCAGCACCGCCAGGAATGCGCTCTGGGGGATACTGACAGAGCCGATCATCTTCATGCGCTTCTTTCCCTTCTTCTGTTTCTCCAGCAGCTTGCGTTTCCGCGTAATATCACCGCCATAGCACTTCGATGTCACATCCTTGCGGAAAGCCGAGATCGTTGACCGGGAGATAATCTCACCGCCGATAGCCCCCTGGATGGCGATCTTGTACATCTGCCGGGGGATCTCATCCTTGAGCCGGTCACATGCCTGGACACCGCGGGCACGGGCTCGGTCACGGTGTACGATCTGGGACAGGGCATCGACCTTCTCGCCGTTAACCAGGATGTCCAGGAGCACGAGGCTGCTCTGACGATAATCGATGAGATCGTAATCGTACGACCCATACCCCTGTGTCACGGATTTGAAACGGTCGTAGAAATCGTAGACAACCTCAGCCAGGGGCATTTCATAAATCAGCTCTGCGCGACCCGGGCTCGGGTAGTTCATGGTAGAGTTCGTGCCCCGCTTTTCCATGCACAGGTTCATGACCGAGCCGACATAACGGTCCGGCATCATCATGGATGCCCGGATATACGGTTCTTCCGACTTCTCGATTGACATCACGCCCGGGTAGTGGGCCGGATTGTCCACATACTTGACGGTCCCGTCCTTGAGGGTAAACCGGTAGCGGACACTCGGTACGGACAGGATGATGGAGAGGTCATATTCCCGTTCCAGACGCTCCTGCACGATATCCAGGTGCAAAAGACCCAGGAAACCGCACCTGAAGCCCAGCCCCAGGGCAACAGAGGAGTCTTTCTCATAGATGAATGCCGCATCGTTGAGCTTGTACTTTTCAAGGGCATCGGACAGGTCCTTGTAGTCGTCCGAGGCAATGGGATAGATGGAGGCAAAAACCACCGGCTTGACCTCCTTGAATCCCGGCAGGGGCTTATTGCAGGGTCGATCCTCGAGGGTGATGGTGTCGCCGATACTCACGTCGGAGACTGTTTTGACGCCAGCAATGATGTAACCCACTTCACCGGCACTGAGCTGGTTGCGCTTCTGCCTGGTCATGAGGAAGTGTCCGGTCTCCTCAACCCGGTAGACGGCATGATTAAACATGAAGCGGATGATATCGCCTGTCCTCACTGTGCCGTCCATGATGCGGCAGTGGATGACCGTACCGCGGAACGAGTCGTAGTGTGCATCGAAGATCAGGGCTGAGAGCGGCGCCTTGTCGTCGCCTTTTGGCGGAGGGACCCTAGTCACGATGGCCTCTAAAATATCATCTATGCCGGTGCCGTCCTTGGCCGAGCATTTGAGGTGCGTGTCCGGGTCGAGCCCCAGCTCCGAATCGATCTGCTCGATGACGCGGTCCACATCCGCAGACGGGAGGTCTATTTTGTTGATGACAGGGATGATCTCAAGATCATGTTCCATGGTGAGGTAGAGATTGGCGAGGGTCTGGGCCTGAACACCCTGTGCAGCGTCGATAAGCAGCAGCACGCCTTCGCAGGATGCCAGCGAGCGGGAAACCTCATAGGAAAAATCCACATGGCCGGGGGTATCGATGAGGTTGAGGGTGTAGGTCTTTCCGTCCTTCGCCTGATACGGCAGGGTGATTGCCTGGCTCTTGATGGTGATTCCCCGTTCCCGCTCGATATCCATGTTGTCGAGCATCTGGTCCTTGAATGACCGTAAGTCGCAGACCCCTGTCCGCATGATCAGACGGTCGGCAAGTGTCGATTTTCCATGGTCTATGTGAGCAATGATGCTGAAGTTACGAATGTTTTCCATATATGCTGCTGCTCCATCCTTTTCTCATCAATACAATACCATACATGATTACGTCGGTATTCAGGATAGTTCTGCGATACCTCTTCAAAAACCTTTGAGGGTTTCATTCTCAGGGGCCTTGAGAATGCGCCCTGGATTAATTGGCCGCTGCCACTATTCCCGCTGATGGTGTCGTAGTAAATGCCGCGGCTTTTGTCAATGACTGTTCATGCTGAGGATATACGCAGTGTGAACGGGGTCAGCGGCCTGACTGAAGAGGAAAAAATGGATGCTGCCCTGATTCTGATCGGCGCAGACATCCCCGGGGGGGACGAACAAAATGATAGTAATAAGAAAATGGCCTGCTACAGGATTAAAAGATTAAAACAAAATGGATATCATTGAATTTTGACAATCTTTATCTGGAATATCACAGTCTTGCCTGCCAGAGGATGGTTGAAATCCAACACGGCCTTGTCATCCCTGATCTCTTTTACGTGCCCGTGAATTATCCTTCCGTCGGACCTCTTTGTCTGAACCTTTGCGTTGATTTTACGCGCCCCGGGCGGCAGTTTCTTCTTATCAACCGGGATGATCACATCCTCCATGACAGGTCCGTATGCATCGTCAGGTTCCAGCTGGATCTTTTTGACATCCCCCACATCCATTCCCTCCACCTCTTTTTCCAGCCCGGGGATTATCTGATGGTAGCCCTGAATGAAGGTCAGCCGCTTCTTGTTCGTGTGCGTTTCCTCCTCCTCGTTCTCCTTCAGGCTGAGGACATACTCGATGGTAACCTTTTTTCCCGTCGCAACAGCCATAAGCTCCCTCCCTTTCTGATCTTTTTTACCAACCTTCTGTGAGATGAGTGCCGATGGGAAGACCCATGTAACGGGCCATCCCTATACATATTATAATAAGGCCGCGGACGGAAAAGTCTAAGCCCGAGGTGATAAAATAAAGGGCCCTGTACCGGCTTTTTAGAATCTGTGAAGAGCCCTTGAGAGCATGCTAGGAACCTGTCAGAAATATTCCTGAAGTCCTGACGGTATACATTCATATTTGAAGATATCATGCATGGTGCCGCTCTCAAAAGACGGCGGGACATCACTGCGGTTTATTGCCAGGTCTTCAAACGCGGTCACATCCCAGCGGGTCAGGTCCATCGCCTGACTCACCCGTTTTTTCTCCACAACGATTTTGCGGTTTCTGTTCAGATCGATTTGTATGAACTGGTTGCGATAGGTGTGGGAGCCAAGCATCACGGCTTCGTAATAAGTGACGGACACGTGCAGCCTTGTGAAGTCAATATATTTCCACAAGCATTCGTTGAAGCAGAGCGCATGGTCGTCTCTCCTGGACCACAACGTCTCATCGAACCCATGGCGGGTGAATCTCTCGCTCTGTTCTTTGATGTCAGGGGCGTCGCCTCTCAGGCAGAGCTGCCTGATATATCCGGGCTCCGTGATGTCTTCGTAAGATTTCCTGATCACGGCAGCGCTGCGTCTGCGGGCTGCAGCTCTCTGAAACCGGTTCTTGTACACGAAAGAGCAGTAGTTGATGGGAAGATCTATGTTGTTCTCATGAACATAGCTGATGAGGCTCAGTGCCGTGAGCTCCGACTCGAGGACTGTTACCTTCTCCCCATGCAGATACGTATAGTTCCTTTGTGCGATGTTGCTGAAATTATACGGGGTGAGCCGCAACTGGTGCAGGTTCAGATAGTGCACGCCAATCTCGTGCATCTCGTGGATTGCAGCCTTCATGGTATCGATGTGATCCGGAATTGCCGGGACCTCGACTGTGACATGTTTGAAATGCCCCACAGCCAGCCTTGCCTTTTCCAGGTGGTAGTTTGTGGCGCCGATGTCAAAGCGGATTTCATCGAGCCCTGCCTGTTCCAGTTTATGGATGATATCTTCGGTTATGAGGGTTCCGTTGGTGTACATCCACAGGTAGATTTTTTCACCAAACCTCTTTTTTATCTTTTCAATATACTCCAGGGTGAGACTCAACGTGAGCAGTGGTTCGCCGCCGCTGATGCTGACACCCTTAAACCCGAATCTTTCAATGTAATCGAGATAATCAGCGGTTCTGGGGAAGGGCAGCGTATTTGTTGTGGGTACGCCGATATCATCCTGCTGCGTGGGACAGTAAAAACAACTGCAGTTGCACTTCCCGTTGATGAACAGGCACGACCAGGTTCCGGCTCCGCAGGTTTCACAGCCCGGAGAAAGCCTGGTGCAGTCGAGCTTGGTCTGTTTGTATTTGAGGCTCACAGCTGTGCCAAGAGCAGACAGAATCCCGTCTCTTTCCTGACCGGCCCTTTGTGACTCGTTCACTGTTATCCAGTTCAACCGGTGATAATTCTCACCGTATTCCTTCTTATTGTTTTCTTCCAGCAGCGCTTTGTACTCACAGGACAGTTGCATTGCTTCCCCTTTCTCATGGTTGTATTGATGGAAAACCTGGAAGGAAGGCTGCTAAAAAAAAGGGGTGTCCGTATTGAAGAAATTTCTCTTGGGAAATGGGATCATCTCAGATGATATCATGATGACGGTGTGAATATCTTGCATATGAAATCAGGCACTGCAGTGTATGCAGCGACATCATGATGAAGAGCAGAATAATATCTCACAGGACTCCGCTCTCCCGGACTGCAGCGGGCTTGTATGCCGTTGTTGTCTCTAATCGACCCCATGTATGAAAACACAGTATCATACAAACTGCCGGCTCAGCAATATATGATAGATAGAAGTCAGAATCCGGAATCCAGAATAAAAACTCGAAACTTTCAGGCATGTAGCTCTCACAGAACAGACACTTCATCATCCTTCATTGTGGCCGGGTGGTGAGAGAAAATGAAATGATGCTTTCAGGAGAAACGCGAGGGCGCTCGGACTTGCAATATACAGCTTCACGATTAATTTCATGTATACAGGCAAAGGCTGTTTTCCGGGAGGATGTATGCTGGCAGGAAAGTTGATCTCGATACTTGAAAAGAGCGGAGAGGAGTTGACCCAGCGCATCATGAACGACCTTCTCTCCCGCGAGGAGACCAGGCACCTGCGCGATCTGAGGCAGAGCAGAGTCTATGGCCAGGTCTATGATGTGTACAGCATGTTGATATCGTGGCTGAGCGGTGAAAAGACCAAGGGAAAGATCATCGAACACTATATCGAACTGGGCAGGCAGAAGTACATCGAGGGTGTCCCGCTCTCGGAGATGCTCATGGTGCATATGCTCATCAAGAGGCATTTGTGGTTGTTTGCCATCGAGAAAAAGGTCATTGACCCGGAATATGAGCTTCAGCAGGTCCTGGAACTGAATAATCGTATCGTATTCTTTTTTGACAGGGTCATGTATTGCACCTCCGTTGGGTATGAAAAGGAAAACCGGGAAGATTCGTATGATTTATAGTAAAAACAAGGCTGTAGGCTTTTCTGTTCCGGGGTTCAGGACTGATATGGAAAGAATGTATTCGCTATCAGCACCCCAAGGGGATTTCTAAAGCCAACAGTCTGTATCCTGCCATGTTTGTGTTCTCGGCTGTTATCCCGGTTATCAAATGCAGGCATATCCAGAATTATCCCCCCGCAGGGTTGACATGGACGATCTCTAACATATCATAATTATTACTGTGATGCATACTATGTGATGCCCAGGATCGGAGTATTATGCCATGGCCGATGTAATCACACGGATTGTGGAGATTGAAAAGCAATGCTCTGAGGAGATCGAGAAGGCGGAGCGTGAATCTAAAACTACGATCGAACAATACCGCCTCAGCCTTGATGAGAAAAAGGAAAAGGAATTCGCCGCAATCATCTCCGCAAGCAAAGAAAGGCTTGCACAGGCTGTTAAGGAGGCTGAAGAGCAGACCCGGGCGGAATTTGTCGCCGCGGACAGAGAAAATGAACGGTTCGTCCAGGATCCGGATCTGAAACAGGAGATAAAGGAAAAGATCATATCAATCCTCCTGTCAGGGTGATCGAAGATGAAGCATTATGCGGACGAGGTAAACCTTCATGCCAGGATATATGCCATGAAGAGCCGTCTCTTATCGCTCGAGGACTATGCGGCACTGATAAGGGACAAGGAAGCCATCTTTGCCAGGGTCCCACAGGCACATGATTATATCGAGGCAAAGGAGATGGTCTTTGTCCAGCAGATCCAGGGTATCGTCAGCATTGCAGAGGCGGCAAAGGTATATGCCCCGCTGTTCATTGCCTTTCTCCGGCAGTTCGAGACGGCCAATGCAAAGCTTATCCTCGCGCGGGCATACCGCAGACAGGTTCATGAGCAGTGGTATGATATCGGGCCGTATGCAACCCTTAGCAGAGGCCTGCTTCAAAACACTCAAACGTCTGAGGAAATACAAGCCCTGTTGGCAAAGGCGTTCCTCGATGATGAGTTCACCCGTACCTCCGGCTATGAACGCCTTGAGATGTGCATAGATATGTATGCACTAAGATCCCTGCATGAATCGTCTAACCTGTTAACTCCGGAAGCGAAAAAGGTCTTTGAAGAATTCATGCTCAAGAGGATAGCGGTGATTACGCTTGTCTGGCACTACCGGCTCAAGGAGTACTACCACAAAGATGACGACGTGATCGAACGATACCTTGCGAGCCTGCACCTCCTTGTGGGGGACAGGGCATGGCCGCAGGTAAAAATAGTGGAGGAAGCATTGAGCGTGCGTCTTGCACAACTGAGCAGACCTGCAGGAATGACGAGGACCAGCATGGATGCAGAGTACTACCTTGAACAGTACTACTACCGGTGGGTATCATCCATGTTCTACCAGGACTTTCACACCGTATACTGTGTGCTGGCGTACCTGTGGCTGCTGTACTATCAGGTGAAGAACCTGTTTAGGATCATTGAAGGAGTGAGATTTTCTCTTTCAGAAGGAGAGATTCTTGAAGGGATTATCTCTGAAGTGTGATGGTTGCGATGTTTGTAAAATCGGATATCAGGAAGGTGACCATAGCTCTTGAAAGGATATTCTACCAGGATGTCTATCTGGAGCTTGGAAGAGCCGGTTTTGTCCATCTCTTTCGCATGGAAGAAAGCGAAGCATCAGGCGTGCTGCACGAACAGTACCGGGAAGAAGAAACCTCGAGCCGTGAGATCCTCTCAGGCATCGAGACTGCACTGAATGCCCTGAATATCCGGCCCGGGAAGGAAGGCCTCGCATTAAAGATGCTGGATCCTGCAGGAGATGCCGCCTATGTTTCACGGACAAGAAGCACCATAGAGCGGGTGCTGAGGCTTCGCACCAGCCTTCAGGAGTCATTGGACGCAACGTTAAGGCGCATATCGTACCGGCAGATTCTCAAGAACATGGGTGTCGATCCCGGCAAGCTCAGCACGGCCCGGCTGATAACCATGGTGTTCGGCCGCGTGGAAGATACCGACTGGGAGATGCCTTCAGGTGAGGACTTTGTGCTGGAAAAGAAGGGCAGGTATGTTCTCGGTACTGCCCGGCCACGAGATGCCGGCTCCATGCTTGCGTTCCTCAACCACCATGGCTTTACCGACCTGTCGGATGATGTCCGCAAGCATACGGCCGATGGCTCCGAACATCGCAAAGAGATGCTGGAGCAAAGAATAAGGAGCCTGGATGCCTATATCGAGGACCTCAGAGAGAAGATGATCCCGGTTCTGATAAACATGCACAGCGCTTACCGGGGCTATGAAGAGGTCCTTGGCGCGCTGAAGATGTCCGCCTTCTCCTCCAGGGCCATGTTCATAACAGGCTGGATGGATGTAGCTGATAAAGACAGGCTCTATACACTTCTCCAGGGAATATGCGGGGACAGGTTCATGGTAACCATCTCAGATACGCGGGACCCGCAGGCCCCGGTGCGTCTGAGAAACATGAGGCTCTTGAAGCCGTTCGAGCTTCTCGTAGAGGCCATAGGCACCCCTGCCAACTCCGAGATTGATCCCACTGCACTTACTGCCGTGACCTTTGTCCTCATGTTCGGCCTCATGTTCGGCGATCTCGGCCAGGGGCTTGTGCTTTTTCTGTGCGGCGTCCTTCTCAGATGGATTGCTCTAAAGCGCGGGGGCAGGGATTCCAAGCTTTCACAGGCGGGAGGGATCCTCATTGCATGCGGTTTGTGTGCTGCCCTGTGCGGTGTGCTCTACGGAAGCGTCTTTTCCAGTGAGCATATCATCCCTGCGGTGTGGTTTCATCCCATGGAGAACATCATGCGCCTGTTTTCCATCACCATATTGATGGGGGTGTTCATTATTGTCACAGGCCTGTGCGTCAACATCATAAACAACTTCCTGGCTTCGCGGTATACCCAGGCACTCTTTGAGGAGAAAGGCCTTGCCGTACTCATACCATACACAGCAATCGTGTTCTTTTCCATGAGATATCTGCAGACAGGAGAAGGCCCGAAGGTATCAGAAGTCTCTGTTCTTATAGCCGTTCCCTTTGTTGTTTTCTGTCTGCGCGGTATTCTCGGGCATGTGCTTTTCAGGAAACCACGACCGCAGAGTATGACCGAATACGCGATAGAGACGTTTGTGGAGATTATGGAAATAGGGATAAGCATGCTGGCAAACACGGTCTCGTTCATCAGGGTAGGGGCATTTGCGCTGTCTCATGCAGGATTGAGTATCGTTACCTATACACTTGCAGGCATGGTGGACCCTGCAATGAAATCTGCAGGTGCCATCGCCATCATCATTACAGGAAATATCTTTATCATCGGCCTGGAAGGGCTTGTCTGCGCCATCCAGTCCATGCGGCTCGAATACTATGAGTTCTTCAGCAAGTTTTTCAAGGGGGACGGTGTTGCATTCAGTCCGTTCACCTTAAAGGCAAAAACATCGGAGGTGTAGGATGACCAGAGATACGCTTAGGTGGTCGTTTGGTGTTTTTCTCGTGTTAACCGGCTGGGTGTTGTTGCCTGCGGCGATATATGCAGCCCAAGCAGAGGCGGCTGTTCTCCAGCAGAATGGGGACTGGAAAGGGATGGGATACATCGCGGCGGCCCTGGCGGTGGGTCTTGCCTGCATTGCGAGCGCCTACGCCGTCGCCCGGATAGGTTCAGCAGGGATCGGCGCAGTGACCGAGAAGCCCGAGCTTGCAGGGAGGGCGCTGATCTTTATCGGCCTGGCCGAAGGTATTGCCATCTACGGACTCATCATTGCCATCATGATTTTGAACAAGATCTGACATGAAAAAGATCTACATCATAGGAGACATGCATACGGTGAGTTCTCTGCGTCTCGCCGGCGTGACCGGAGTAGTATGCGCAAAGGACCAGTCACTGTCACGGTTGGAAGAGGTGGTGGCAAAAGGGGACGCAGGTATCGTGGTCATCACCAATGAACTCGCCGAGGATCTTACTGAGCGGATCATGGAAATAAACCTGAGCAACCTCGGTCCGGTGATCATCGAGGTCCCGGGCATAGACGATACAAAGGGTTTGATCAAGTCCGAAGTGGCCTTTATTGCCGAGGCACTGGGGATCGCCCTTTGATGATAGAGAAAGGGTTGTTATGGACAGGACCCCGTTGGAAAACTCGATATGGGAGGAATCCCGCAGCGCCATACAGGCCATCAAAGACAAAGAGGCTGCCCGCATACAAGAGCTCGATGCCGCCTGTGATGCCGAGATCGCTGCCTTTGAGGACAAGATCGAGGAGCAGACACGATCACGCATCCATCAGGAGGTATTCAAACTGAAAAACAGAGGTATTGTCGAGCGCAGGAAAAACAAGCTTCGTGTTGTCGAGGAATTCATCACCAGTATCGTGGACGAGGCGGTCAAGGGGATTCGTCAAGATGCGCGGTACCAGAACTTCCTCATTGATGCCATTCGCGATGCACTGGAAAAGATCAATGGCTCGGCAGAGGTGGGACTTAAGAAAGAGGACCTTGTCTTTCGTGAAGAGTTAATGGCTGCAGTTAAGGATAAAGGGAAGAAACCGGAAGTGGCCATATCAAATAACGACACAATTGTCTGGGGTGGATGTATTGTCCGTGATGCAGCAGGCGGCCGTATATTCAATTCCACCATAGAGAGAATCTATTACAGAAAATCCCCGGCTATCCGCCGGGAGGTTGTGCTGATACTGAAGGAAAGGGGCCTTGCCTATTAGGAGGCAATGAAGGTGACATGGCGCAAACAATCACGGGTAAAGTTATCTCGATAAACGGGCCCATCGTCAGGGCATCGGGCATGCAGGGCATACGGATGTTCGATATTGCCGAGGTCGGCCCGGACAGGCTCATTGGAGAGGTTATCCGGCTTGTTGATGAAATAACCATCATACAGGTATACGAAGACAACACCGGGTTAAAGCCCGGGGATGAGGTGATCTCGGACTGCAGGCCGCTGTCCGTTCTTTTAGGGCCGGGACTCATCGCAAATATCTATGACGGCATACAGCGGCCCCTGGTAGGGATATCTCAGGTCTGCGGAAGTTATATCAGAAAGGGCATAAAACTGCCTCCTCTCGATATGGAGAAGAAATGGGAATTCACCCCCCGGATACTCCCCGGGGACGAGGTGAAGCAGGGAGATCTGCTGGGAGAGATTGTCGAGAGCCCGCTCGTCGTGCATAAGGTGCTGGTTCCCCCGGGTGTTGCGGGCAAATTGAGCTGGATTGTCGATGCCGGTAATTACACCATCGAAGACGAGGTATATACCATCGAAAGGTCTGCCGGCACATACCGGGGCAAACTCGCGGCATACTGGCCGGTGAGGATGCCGAGGCCCAACAGGAACAAAAAGAAGCCCACCATCCCACTGGTGACCGGACAGCGCATCATAGATACTTTTTTTCCCATTGCACGGGGGGGGACCGCCGCAATACCCGGCGGATTCGGCACCGGCAAGACCATGACACAACACGCCCTGGCAAAGTGGTGCAATGCAGACATCATCGTCTACATAGGATGTGGTGAACGAGGCAACGAGATGACCGATGTGCTCACCGATTTCCCGAAGCTTATTGACGAGAGGAACGGAAGACCGCTGATCGAACGTACGGTCATGATCGCGAACACCTCGAACATGCCGGTACCTGCCAGGGAGGTAAGCATCTATACCGGGGTGACAATTGCGGAGTACTACCGGGACATGGGCTACAGCGTGGCCGTGATGGCAGATTCCACATCGAGATGGGCCGAGGCCCTGCGTGAGCTTTCCAGCAGGCTCGGAGACATGCCTGCCGAGGAGGGATTTCCTTCGTACCTGGCCACCCGGCTGGCGGAATTCTACGAAAGGGCAGGGCTCGTGGAGACCATGTCGGGCGGCGAAGGCGACATAACCATTATCGGTGCGGTTTCCCCTCCGGGTGGTGATTTTTCCGAGCCCGTAACCCAGCACACCACACGGTTTGTGCGGTGCTTCTGGGCCCTGGACAAGATCCTTGCAGATGCCAGGCACTACCCGTCCATCAGCTGGATCGACAGCTATACGGAATACCTCAAGGATGTGGAAGACTGGTGGAACACCCTGGATGAGAAATGGCTCTCGGTGAGAAACGAGGCCATGGGAATCCTGCTGGAGGACAACAACCTCCAGCAGGTGGTAAAACTCGTGGGGACCGATGCCCTTCCTCCGCCTCAACAGTTCACGCTCTTTATCGCAGAGATGATCAAGAATGCGTTTCTCCAGCAGAACTCGTTTGACCCCATCGACAAGTACTGCGGCCCTGACAAGCAGATCAGGTTGTTGAAGATCATACTCGGCATCTACAGGAAGGGGAGAGACCTTGTGCAGGCCGGGATTCCCGTCAAGGAGATCGCGGCGCTGGAAGCGGTCTCCGAGGTGGTTCGCCTCAAATCCGATGTCCCCAACAATCAGCCCGGGCTCATCGACGAGTTCGGTGAGCGGCTTGCACAGGGATTTGAATCGCTTAAAGCGTCGTTGACAGAGGTGTGAGAATGTCTGCGGAAATAGAATATACGACCCTTTCCGGGATTTCAGGCCCGCTCATCTTCGTCGAGGGAGTCAGTGGTATCGGGTATGGCGAGATCGTGGAGATCCGCGACGATTCAAGGGAGATACGTATCGGACAGACCCTTGAAGTGGACGAGGATAGGGCCGTGGTCCAGGTCTTCGAGGGCACGAGCGGACTCTCGGTGAAAGGGATGAGGATCACCTTCGTAGGAAAATCTCTGGAAATCCCCGTCGACCGGGATATGCTCGGCAGGGTCTTTGACGGCCTGGGCCGTCCCATCGACGGTGCACCGCAGGTGATCACACAGAGTATGATGAACGTGAACGGCCTGCCCATCAACCCGTGGAGCAGGGAATACCCCAGGGATTTCATCCAGACCGGGATATCCGCCATCGATGGAATGAATACCCTCATCCGCGGGCAGAAGCTCCCCATATTCTCTGGGAGCGGCATGCCGCACAATACGATAGCCGCACAGATAGCACGACAGGCCAGGATCCTGACAGCCCAGGAGGAGTTCACCGTCATCTTCGCTGCCATGGGCGTGAAGTTCGATGTGGCACGATTTTTCATCGATTCTCTCGAGGAGTCGGGGGTACTGACCCACTCCGCCATCTTCTTAAGCCTTGCCGATGCCCCCTCCATCGAGCGTCTGATCACCCCCAGGGTTGCACTGACGCTGGCAGAGCACCTGGCCTTCGAAGAGGGTATGCACGTGCTCGTAATCCTCACGGATATGACGAACTATTGCGAATCCCTGCGCGAGCTTTCCAGCTCTCGGGGGGAGGTGCCTTCCCGGAAAGGCTACCCCGGATACCTCTACAGCGACCTTGCATCTATCTACGAGCGTGCGGGCAGGTTGAAGGACCATAAGGGCTCCATCACCCAGGTTCCCATACTCACCATGCCGAGTGACGATATCTCCCATCCGGTTCCTGACCTGACCGGGTATATCACCGAGGGACAGATCGTCCTGGAACGGGAGCTGTTCAACAAGGGAATATACCCTCCCATAGCAGGCCTGCCCTCACTTTCGAGACTGATGAAGGACGGCATCGGGCATGGCAGGACGCGGGATGACCATGCGCAGGTCGCAGCACAGCTCTTTGCCTCGTATGCAAAGGTCAAGCGTATACGCTCGCTGGCCGCCATTGTTGGGGAGGAGGAACTCTCCGAGCTTGACAGGATTTACCTGAGATTCGGCACGGCGTTTGAAGAGCAGTTTCTTCGCCAGGGTGAAGAGGAAAACAGATCAATCGAGCAGACCCTGGAGATAGGCTGGCGGATGCTCTCAGTGCTGCCGAAAGACGAGCTCTACCGAATCAACAGGGAAGACATCCAACGCTACTATATCCCGGAGGATGATCCGGTCTGATGCCAAAGATAGAACTCCCACCCACCAAATCATCACTGAGAAGGCTCAAGGATGATCTTTCCTTCGCATATGAGGGATACGACCTCCTCAACCAGAAGCGGGAGATCCTGGCCATCGAGATCATGAGGCACATCGGGGAAATCAAGCGGATCGAAGCTGAGCTTTTAAGCAGGATACATGAACTCTATAAAGCATACCGAAGGGCGGCCCTCGATATGGGATCAGACACCCTGACCATGAAGAGCTGCTCGGAGAAAAGAGGCTATTACCTTCACATGGAGACTCCCAGGTTCATGGGATTGCGGCTTTCGCGATTCAGGCTGAGTCTCAAACGACCGGGAATAACCATGAGCCTTTCAGGCACCACGGCATCATACGACGAGGCAAAGAAACGATCGGCAAGGGCTCTTGAACTGCTGGTTGAATATGCGGGTATCACCAAGACCATCATCATGCTCTCGCGTGAGCTGAAAAAGGTGCAGCGCCGCGTCAATGCCCTGGAGAAGATCTTTATCCCGCAGCACGAGGAGGCAAAGAAATACATATCCGACAGGCTCGAGGAAATGGAACGAGAGGAAGTTTTTGTAAAAAAGCTCATACGCCAACGCATCACAAACGACAAGCAGGGCTCGTGATTGTATCGCACCATTTTGCCGGACACAGGGACTTTGAGCTGCAACTATGAGGATTTTGATGTTGTTTGGGTTTTAATATTTTCCATCTTGCAAATTCATGCCATATCTGGGTAAAAGCACACACAGGTGAAGGGATCGTATTTTCGAAGATAATGACAGCATAAGCCATGATATGGGTTAACGATATATAGAGTAATAGACGATATTGTTATGTGGTTCTTGATTGTTCATGAAAGAGTGTTTTAGTCTTAAAGGAGAATACGCTTAATTGCCCATGAAAAACCAGAGCCTGAATTGATGGAAAGGGGGCATGTTCAATCCTGTGTTTCTAGATAGTATCGGATCCATGATCAGCAGTTTCAGGATTCAGGATTTTTTCGATATACTCATTATCACTATCCTGATCTATGTTGCCTTTATCTGGTTCAAGAATACGGCATCCCGGTTTGTCTTTGTGGGAATAAGCCTGCTTGGTGCCATCTATATCTTTGCACGGCTGTTTCACCTGTATCTCACCTCCATGGTGCTCCAGGGTTTCTTTGCCATCCTTCTTATTGCGCTTGTCGTGATCTTCCAGGAGGATATCCGCAGGTATCTCGAGCGTCTTGCAACATGGGGGTCCATACGAAAGACACAGAAAAAAAACAATCAGGAAGATGTGCCCATAGAGACAAGTGTTATTGTCGAGACCATGACCGACTTTGCTCTGAAAAAGATCGGGGCCATTATCGTCCTGAAGGGAAGAGACCCGCTTGAACGCCATCTCAAGGGGGGCTATGATCTCGATGGCATCCTGACCCAGCCGCTGCTGGCAAGTATTTTTGACAAGCATTCCATTGGGCATGACGGGGCGGTGGTCATTGACAACGGCCGTGTGAAAAAGTTCGGATGCCATCTCCCGCTCTCGCTTGAAACCAAGAAGTTCGGGAAATTCGGGCTTCGCCATACCGCTGCACTGGGTTTGACGGAGCGCTGTGATGCACTGTGCATAGTGGCATCGGAAGAACATGGTTCCATTGCCGTTGCCCGAGAGGGAAAACTCAGGTATGTGAAGAATGCTCATGATCTCAACTACGTGATAAAGAGATTCTATGAAGAGGAAGTCCCGATTCAACGCCAGCAGCTGCCCTACCACTGGGTACGGAAGAACACCTTCGAGAAGGCTGTTGCCCTGACGCTTGCCCTGGGATTGTGGTTTGCCTTCGGATACCAGAAGGAATCCATACAGCGGGATTTCCCGGTGCCCATTGAATACCGCAAAATATCGCAGGAATGGGAAATCGAAGGGGTCCGTGACAAGCAGGCGACAGTTACCCTCACGGGACCATCCCAGGCCTTTGATCTCTTTGACCCGTCAACCCTTACCATTTCCGTAGACCTTTCATCCCTTAAGGAAGGGGAACAGGAAATTGTGCTCTCCAGCGACACGATAAAGATTCCATCGAACCTGTCACTGGTAAAGATTCAGCCGGAAACCATCAACATAAGTGCCTACAAGCTCTACCCTGTTGATGTGCCTTACCATGTCAAGACAACCGAATCGCTCCCGAAGAACCTGAAACTCAAACGAATCCTGGTTAGTCCCGAGGTGGTGCAGGTTCAGGCCCCGCGGAAAATGATAAAGGACCGGGACAAGATAGTGATCAATACGGAGCCTGTTGATCTGAGCAAGGTGGTACAGACAACAACATACGAAGTGCGGCTCATCTCACCCCCGGAAGTCCGGTTCAAGAACGGTCAGAATCCGACGGTGAAGGTGACTGTTGAGGTTGAACCGGCAGAAACAGATGCAGTCAAGAAGTGACGTGCTAAGGACAAAATCTGCCCCTAGTGTTTTCCCCGGCGCTGATCTGTCTGAACAGGCAATCCAACGCCGTCTCATGTAATGACTGCGTCTTCAGCTGCACGGGAGCATCCGGGCACACAAACCATGTGAGCAGCGCTCAGGTATGAAGAAGCCTTGATAATTTCGTGTGAATATATATCGAATCAGCTTACCAGATACACATCATCGCCGACTCGCGCCTTCTCCTTTACCTTGATACCGATGAGATCTCCTGCGTTTGCCTCGGGTACTACATTATTGTCGATCTGCATTGAGACTATTTCTTCTTCAAAATTCGATGTTGCACCCTCTATGGAGATTTTATCCCCAACCTTGAGCGGAGAGCTCAATTCGATACCGGCAACACTGATTTTCCCGAAGTAATGAGTCACCTTTCCGATCAGTTTCTTTTCCTCGGCCATACGTGTTCCTCCTCATAGCTTGGGCTTGGAAGTATTATACGTTCAGTTGAGTGTTCTCTACAAGGAAAATTTATTGTATGGATGTATTCTCAATGCCTTACATGAGATAGCGTGAATCTGCAGAGACAATCACTGGCACACGAAGGATTGATGAGGAAAAGAGTTGCAATTTCACGAAATGTCTTTAATATTAGAATAATAAATAAGAATTGAGCCCATGGTCGTTTTCTAGGGGTAAGATAAGGCCATAAGCAGGCAATATCGACAAGGGCGCAATTGCATGTATTCTTCCATAGGATCCCTTCTCGAGAGAGCAGGGAAATTTAAGACAGCAAGCTGTTTTGTTTACTATGAATATATTGATTGGAGGTTGTATGGCATACAGAGACGATACCCTGTGCGGCATGTTCCATAACCAGGCTTTACGCTACGGCGACGGACATACTTTTCTCATGGGGAAGTTCGATGCTCATGGGGCACCCGCCGATGAGTTCCATACCATCAGCTGGAGGCAGGCGCGTCAGGAGGTTCTTGATCTGGCCCGGGGTCTTATCGCTCTTAAGCTTAACAGGGGTGATACAGCCGTTATCTTCGCGGAAAGCAGGCCGAGATGGATCATAGCGGATCAGGCGATCCAGGCATGCGGAGCGATTGGTGTCCCGCTCTATCCCACCGTCAGTCATGAAGAACTCACCTACATGATCAGGGACAGCCAGGCAAAGATGATCATTGTATCCACCAGAGACAAGGCGGAGCAGATTCTCGAGATCCGGAAGATGGATAATGCTCTGAACAAGGTTCCGATCATCCTCATGAGTCCCTGGAACGGGCCGAAGGTGAAAGGGGTTTTTACCTTCGGCCAGGCCATGGAAAAAGGGCAAAAGGTTGCATGCGCAGATGTCGAGGAACGGATACAGCGGGTGATCCCCGAAGACACGGTCTCAATCATCTATACCTCGGGAACGACCGGAAAACCCAAGGGTGTAGTCCTTACCCACAGTAATTTCATTTCCAATATTATCCAGAGCACACGGTCCGAGCTCATGGTTCGGCAGAAGGAAAAAGACCTGCACCTTGTTTCACTGGTTCATCTGCCGTTGTGCCATTCCTATGGCAGGACCACCGATTACCATGTGGCCGGGCTGTATTTCGGCGGGGTGCTGGCGTTCGCGCAGAGCTATGACACCATTGCACGGGATCTCCTGGAGATCAGGCCGAATGTCATCACCTCCATTCCCAGGTTTTTCGAGAAAACCTACGACATCATCCAGTCCTCGATATCGAGGCAGAAGCCCGTGTATCGGGCCCTGTTCAACTGGGCTATGAAAAAAGGCGAGATATATGTGGATGCCATGGCCCAGGGCAAGAGGGTGTCTCTTCTCAATCTGAACATGTTTGGTCTGGCCAACAGGTTTGTCTTTGACAAGCTGAAGAAGATGATGGGGATGGACAGGCTCGTTATGGCAGCATCTGGCGGGGGTAAGCTCTCCAAGGAGGTGTGCACCTTTTTCAGAGCCCTGAATATCCAGCTGAGCGAAGGCTACGGGCTCACCGAGACCTCTCCGATCATCAATTTCAACCAACCTGAAATCATCGACAACGGGAACCATGGGCGCCTGTACCAGAAATTCCATGACCGGATCATGAACATGACCACGGATATCATGGTGACGAAACAGGCTCAGGGCATATCTCCCTATGCTAATCCCATAGATTCCATAAAGCTCGGAATCTGTTATTCCACTATACTCTACAAGCTCAGGGTCAAGCCCGGGACTGTAGGCAGGCCGGTTTTATGGACAGAGGAAAAGATCGCACCTGACGGAGAGGTGCTGGTACGAGGTCCCCAGGTCTTCAAGGAATACTGGAAGCTGCCCGATGAGACAAAAGACGCCTTTACTCAAGACGGCTGGTTCAAGACAGGGGATATCGGCTCGTTCGATGAAGAGGGATTCCTCATGATCACCGACCGGAAAAAGGACCTCTTTGTCACCTCAGGGGGTAAAAACATCGCCCCGCATCCCATCGAGGTTGCCCTGGTGACCATGCCCTATATCGATCAGGCATGTCTCGTTGGTGACGGGAGAAAGTATCTCTCTGCACTCATTGTTCCGGACTTCTCTGAACTGGGCAGGTATGCAAAGAAGAACGGCATCACCTATGAAGACAATGCCGAACTGGTACATAACCCTCAGGTTAATGCACTCATAACGAAACAGGTGGATGCCGTGAATGCAACCCTTGCCAGGTATGAGCAGGTCAAGTATTTCAAGATCCTGGAGAACCCGTTCACCATAGAATCAGGTGAACTTACCCCGACACTGAAAGTCAAACGAAGGGTCGTTTTCGAGAGGTACAAGACGCAGATCCAGGAATTGTACGATCATTGAGATGAAAAGCCAAGGTGTAAGGTATAGGGTAAGAAAAGGCGCCAGTCATCAGGCTTCAGGCTTCCGTCTACGCTAAGGCTACGCCGGACACGTCGTCTTTGGCTACGCCTTGACAATACGTCCGGACAAGCTGGGCGGGAGAAAATGGAGTAATGGAGTACTGGAGTATTGTGAAAGAACAGAATCCAGTAGTCAGAAGCCAGAATAAAGAACCTGGACCCTGGGTTCGAGATGTAAGGCGCTAGACACCAGGAAAAACATTTCGGATTTCGAAAAGCAAAGACACATGCTTGTTGTGCGCCGTGCATAAAGCGATGAAGCGTGCAGGGGGGGATTACGATGCAGGAGTGTGTGATCATAGACGGGGTCAGGACTGCCAATGCCCGGGCTCACCCTGAAAAAGGATGGTTCAGGAAGGCACGGCCGGATGACCTGCTCACAGCTGTGTACAAGGCTGTCTTTGAGAGAAACCCTCAGATCAGCCCTGATGATGTCGAGGCGGTTTACTGCGGGTGCGCAAATCAGGCCGGCATGCAGAACGATATCGCCCGGCTTGCATGGCTTGCAAGCGGGCTTCCCGAGACTGTTGCAACAAACGGGATAGCCCAGCAGTGTCCATCGGGCATGGCAGCTGTCGAACACGCAGCCAGGGCGATACTTGCTTCTCAGGGTGATATTTTTATCGCATCCGCTGTGGAAGATATGCTGAACGTGCCCATTGCCTACGATTATGAACCGCCTCCGAGGCTGATGTGGCGATACCCCATGCACGAGATGCCCATGGAGGCTACTGCCGAGAAGATTGCCCGGCATTACAAGATTTCCAGGATCGATGCCGAGAATGCCGCCTACTGGAGCCACAAGCATGCAGCATTGGCCCGTGATCAGGGCAAATTCTCTGATGAGATAGTCCCTCTCAAGGGTTTTGATCAGGACGGTACAGAAGTTGTCGTTGATAGGGATCAGTGGATCAGGGACGATATCTCCCTGGAGGAAATGGCAGCCATGAAACCCCTGATACGGGAAGACGGGGTGGTTACTGCAGCGGTATCGTCCCCGGTTACCAGCGGTGCCTGTGCTCTTCTCCTTATGAACCGGAACAGGGCGGATGAACTAGGTCTTTCATACCATCTCAAATACGTAAACGGCACAATGGCCGGGTGCGATCCCACCATGATGGGTATCGGTCCGGTATATGCCATAAGGAAACTCCTTGCGAGAACCGGGCTTGCAGTGAGGGATATCGATCTCTGGGAAATAAACGAGGCCTTCGGATCACAGCTGCTGGCATGTCTTAGGGAACTCGGTATCGCGGAGAATGCCCCGTTCGAACATGTAAATGTGTGGGGAGGAGGCCTGGCCCTCGGTCATCCTCTTGGGGAGTCCGGTGCGCGGATTATCGTGACCCTGAATTCTATCATGAAAACGGATTACTTAGATGCAACATATGGCCTTGCAGCGCTGTGCGGCGCATTCGGAAATGCTGCTGCAACGTTGTGGATGAAAGCAGGGAAGGGTTAAACCCGATTTTGCTTTGGTATAGAAATAAATTCTGTGGGAGCGGCTTACGCCGCGATTA
>ERZ795057.989-NODE-989-length-26374-cov-10.546791_pt1 | contig 26374 bp, 30 predicted proteins | sample MGYA00375141_ERZ795057 | MGnify/ENA primary metagenome ERZ795057 (study PRJEB30186, sample SAMN05720163) | activated sludge metagenome | isolation source: Anaerobic digester | place: Hong Kong | collected 2015-01-26 ...
TCTCATTGGGCTGGCAGTCGGTCGTGGCCGATTCCACCTGATGAATCACACCCGCAGCACCACCCACGGCAGTCTTGATGACCTCCTTGTAGGCGTTCTCCTGCCCCACAATCCGCACCTCCGGGTCGAGCGTTGCGGCGCACAGCCAGAAGTTCGCATCATAGCGAGGGTCAGCAGGCTGCTTGTGGATATGAACCCCAGGAACGTCCTTCAGCAGCTCCTCATACAAAGCCTGCACGTGCTTATGATGAGCAATATGCGCATCCAGCACTTTCATCTGACCGCGGCCGATACCGGCACACACATTACTCATGCGGTAGTTGTAACCAATGGCCGTATGCTGGTAGTAGGGATATGCATCGCGAGCCTGAGTGGCATACCACATAATTTCGTTGGCATCCTCCGCACTGCGGCAAATCAGAGCACCACCACCGCTGGTGGTAATCATCTTGTTGCCATTAAAGCTCAGCACGCCATATTTACCAAACGTTCCCAGCACCTTTCCGTCGAATCGCGAGCCCATACCCTCTGCAGCATCCTCTACCACGGGTATTCCGTACCTGTCCGCAATCTCCATGATCTCGTCTATCCGATACGGCATACCATACAGAGCCACCGGCACGATGGCCGCAGGCTTCTTGCCCGTCTTGGCGATACGGTCTTTGATGGCCTCTTCCAGCAACACAGGATCCATATTCCATGTCTCGCCCTCAGAACCCACAAACACCGGCTTCGCTCCCAGATACGTGATAGGATGCGAACTTGCGCAGAACGTATAACTCTGCACCAGTACCTCATCCCCCGCCTTCACGCCACAGGCTATCAGTGCCAGATGCACCGCCGCCGTTCCCGCACTCAGGCACACCACCTTTCTGTCAAAAGGCTCACTGCCGTCCGTTTTACTATTGGCAAAATCAGCAAGGTCTTTCTCAAAAGCGTTAACATTCGGTCCCATAGGCACCACCCAATTGGTGTCGAAAGCCTCTTTCACATATTTCTGTTCCCAACCTTCCTCGCTCATGTGCGCAAGGCACAGGTAAATAGTTTTTCTTTCAGACATAATTATAAATAGTTTATTATTTATTTTCGTTTTCTTATTCTTCACTTTCTCTCCAGGCTCAAAAGTCTGTCAACTTTCGAAAATTCCGCTCTGCACAGAGAACGGCTTCCATTCGGTCGCCCGCCTCTTTAAGCCTCATCGCATATTAGAAGACTTATTTAGGAATACAGACTCTACACACAGCACTACTGGTTGCAAATATTTCCCACTCATCCTTTTTAAAACCCAATTCAATCTGCATACCCCAACGGATGGCTACAGATTCTATTTCTTTATCAATATTATCTGCAGTTATTTCATCTGGTGCCAAGTGTTTATTCTGTTGGTTTATTCGTCCCCGCCAAGCCTCACTATTAATAAGAAGAGAACGTCTCTCTTCAAACGGAAGTGACATAGGAATCAATTTATTTAAGCGATACTTAGCAAGTTCCCATATCAATAGTACACGATATGACGGATCTTGTTTCTTTTTCTCTAATTCTGAATTGATCAGAGCGACAAACTCCGGATCTTTTAATTCGGGTTGCTTTATCCAATATTCAACTTGAGCATCTTTTTCAGCCTTTTGAGCGTTTTCAATCCGTTTATATGCTTCTTCTTGATATGAAATTACATATGGACTTTCACTTACCAAAGGTTGGTTTCCATACCACAACTGTCCTGAAACCGGGGGCTTTACAGCAAATAATGCTGAGCCCAAACCATAATCTTGTTTTGATAAGTCTTGATATTTTACCACCCATGAATCATTCCGGAGATATAGATTAAGCAGGTACAAAGCAGCCATCGCATAAATTAGAGCTTTTACATTTCCGCAACAAAGAGAACCATATCGATCATGCTTCACTGCTTGATATGCTCTTTCCCAATATGTACCCTGCCTCTTATGCGCATTCTTCAGGGGCCTTAGAATCTTGTGTTCATCTTTAGTAAGATTAAAAAATGGAGCCACTACTAAAACCTGTTTTATACTCGTCTGCCATTTTATATCTATAAGTTTTAGGCAATCTTCATCAAAAAAAATAGTACTATCACCTCTTGGCTTGCCTCCTCCATTTTCAAAATAAAGTTCTTTTGAAATTGCTTCAATTTGCACACAGCAGCGAACCAGTAAATCCGCAAGATGAGGGGAAAACGTCTCTAACTGAGTATTACAATTCTCTTCCACTTCAACGCCATCTCTATTATATGTCTTCACATCAGTAATAAAGATGAATTTAGAGACCTCTATAAGCTCTTTCTCAAGGTTTAAATATGTTTGCCAATATATATCCGACTTCTTCATAACTACTAACTCTGAATCCAACAGTAAACCATTAGCTAATCAAAGACGTTAAAGGTACCCCTCCAACTCCCTCACCACCTTATAAAACTCCTCCGGGCTATATACATCCGTTTCATAGAGGAAATTATCCATTTCATTCACTGCCCAGTGCTGATCCACGAAATGCTCCTCCAATTTTCTCTGCATCTATCATGGTAAACGACTCCTCAAACCGTTGGAACATCAGCCTGTCGCTCCAGTCAAAGCCCTTCGATAGCTTATAGAACGCCTCGCACACCTTGTACTGAGCCTCATAATCCAGAGCCCTTACAGCCTCCAACAGTTCGCCACAGGTCTGAAAACCCTTTTTAGACATCTTCACTACAGATTATAATAATCTTTGGGCCTATGTTGCGGCACAAACACATACCCACAAAACGCCCAAATCCCTTTCAGTATTTTCTTGACCGTTTCCAAAACTCCATGGTTTAGTGCTTCCGTGATTCTGGCAGTTCAAGTATCCCGTCTTCCTCATGCGGCACGAATGGGCCCTCTTTACATTCAAAGAAGCAACTACCTGAAGTCAAGGATTCAACTTTGTGCCAAACACCCTTCGGTATGTTTACTCCATACTTACCTTTTTCTGGACAGAGTATAATATCCTCTATTATTGAACCCTCATCGTTGTGGGTCGTAACTCTAACCTTACCTCTCAAAAGAACAAATGTCTCATCCTTTGTAGGATGTCTATGAATAGGAACTACAGTTCCCGGCTCTACAGCATTCAAGAACCTATGGCACTTCTCATCTAGGCTCTGATGGAAATTATAATTCATCCTCAGTCTAGGAGATACTTTGGCCTTTTCAGTAATCTTATTAAGCAAGTCTTCGTCTATTCTTGTCTGCATGACGGTTTAAATAAATGATTCTTAATACCACTCCCAAAAGCACTCAACATACTCTCGTTATAACATATTTTATGTTTCCATCCATTACCCAACCAACGTCTGAACTTATATATTAAACGAGAGATATAGAAAGATGGCTCTTCACGGGGAAATTTGGGATATAAAATATCACTAATGAAACGCTCTTTTAAATCTAAATGATACTGAATATATGGGAATATTGCTGATGAAAAACCTAGATCTTCTACACAAATAGCATTAATTGTGTTAAAGAAGTCCATCATATGATACTCTTTAATAATACTAAGAAGCCATTCCCAATCAATTCTCTTGCAATTATTATTAATAAAGAAACCCCAATCCAAAAGTTGACGCAAAGACATGGAAAAAGCGGCAAAATCTGTCATATTGTGCTTTAAGAGAAATAGTGCATTTAAATTGGGTGAAGGAAGGTATACCCTCTCATTGTAAAGCTCTATAGAACAAGAATCATTTAACCCCAAATTTTTAAAAATACTCTCAAGCTGAAAATTGGATTTATGATGGAAGACATTGATAAAATCATAATGATTTTCAACGGAAAAACCTTTCCAATTAAAAACAGTATGGTGATGGTGAGATTTGTCTACCCTAATGTCCTTCTCTGTCTCTAATAAGAAATCACCTTCTTCCTGCTTTCCAAACAGCCATATATCAATATCTCCAGATGGTCTGTGTTCTGGTTTGGGCCAATCTAAGGAACATGCATATCCCTTAAGCACCATCATTTTAAGGCCATGCTCCCTATAAAATCCTGCCAATTCTGCAATTGCCCGACGATAAAGCTCATAGCGGTACTCATAACTTTGTACCACTTGACCTATCAACTGAAGCAAATCCTCTTTTGGTGGCCGTTGAGTAACCGGCAGTATTTCAATACCATCTACGAGAACTGCAGCAAGTCCCTGTTTCTCTGCAAGGGCCTGCACTTCATTCCAATTCACAGGTTCCGTTAAGGCTTCAGCTCTATGCCCTATCCCTAAGCGAACTAATGAAAACAAAGCTTTATTAGAGGATTGCACTTTTTATCGTCTATACAATATATCTAACATCTACATCGCTCATATGAGCTAAGCAGAAATAAATGCGTTTATCCGCAATAGTAATAAATAATCATTTAAAGGCTGGCAGAGTTACCCACCAGCCTTTTGTTGCACTTTGGCAACTATTGAGTCAAAAAGAGTTTTACTCCAAACTTTTCTGTATTCTTCCAATTAATCCTGTCAATACCTGGCCTGGGCCACATTCTACAAACTCAGTCATACCATCGTTAATCATATTGATGACGCTTTGAGTCCAACGTACTGGAGAAGTCAACTGTTTCAACAAATTCTCTTTTATTTCCTTCGGGTCAGTATGAGGCTTTGCATCAACATTCTGATAAACAGGACAAATTGGTGTACTAACAGGAGCGACTTCTATGGCCTTAGCTAATTCTATACGAGCCATTTCCATCAATGGTGAATGGAAAGCGCCACCCACGGACAGAGGTAAAGCACGCTTTGCGCCTGCTTCTTTGAGCTTGACACAAGCCTCTTTAATAGCTTCTACATTTCCAGAAATTACAACTTGTCCAGGGCTGTTATAATTAGCAGGAACAACAACATTTCCATCCTTGCTGATCTCAGCACAAACCTTTTCAATAACATCATCTGGTAGAGCAATAATAGCAGCCATTGTAGAGGGAGCAGCTTCACAAGCCTTCTGCATAGCCATAGCACGGGAATAGACCAACCGAAGGCCATCTTCAAAAGAAAGCGCGCCTGCTGCTGTTAAAGCAGAGAACTCTCCAAGTGAATGACCAGCCACCATATCAGGATTAAAGTCATCCAAACAAAGTGCAGTTATTACTGAGTGAAGAAAAACGGCTGGCTGTGTCACCTTGGTCTGCTTCAGATCCTCTTCTGTTCCATTGAACATGATATCGGTGATGCTGTAACCAAGAACCTCGTTTGCTTTTTCAAACAGTTCCTTTGCTTTCGCATTACTTTCATATAAGTCTTTGCCCATTCCAACAAATTGGGCTCCCTGACCAGGGAATACATATGCTTTTGCCATATAATTTATAATTTAAAATTCAACCTTTAGGTATAACTTTGGCAATGGCTTCTCATACTGTAATACTAATTCTTTACAAAGCCGTCGACATACACTCTTTTTATTATTCTCCTCAGTCTTAATGATTTGCTTCGAATTCCTTCATGCAAGCTACGAGGGCGTTGCAACCTTCGATGGTCTGGGCGTTATAGCAAGAAGCGCGGAAACCACCAACTGAACGGTGACCCTTAACACCAACCATACCCTTTGAAGTAGCGAAGTCGAGGAAGTTTTTCTCCAACTCCTTGTACTCGTCGGCCATTACGAAGCAGAGGTTCATCACTGAACGGTCCTCTACGTTGGCTGTACCACGGAACATCTTGTTACGGTCGATCTCGCCATAGACGATCTCTGCACGCTGCTGAGCCAGCTTATCCATTGCCTCAACACCACCGTTACGCTTAATCCAACGGAGGGTCTCAAGAGCGCTGTAAATAGGAACTACAGGAGGAGTATTGAACATAGAACCCTTGTCAACATGTGTGCGATAGTCGAGCATGGTAGGAATCTCACGAGGAGCCTTACCCAGTTTCTCGTCCTTCACGATAACGATGGTCACACCAGCCATAGCGAGGTTCTTCTGAGCACCAGCATAGATGGCGTCGTACTTCTTCACGTCGATAGGACGGCTGAAGATGTCTGATGACATATCGGCAATCAGAGGAACGTTTACGTCGAGGTCCTTGCGAATCTCAGTACCGTAGATGGTATTATTGGTCGTGATGTGCAGGTAGTCAGCATCTGCAGGAACAGTCCAGTCTTTAGGGATGAAGGTGTAGTTGGCGTCTGCTGAAGAAGCCACCTCAACGACCTCACCGAATAGCTTAGCTTCCTTCATAGCCTTCTTTGCCCAAACACCCGTGTTCAGGTAAGCAGCCTTCTTAATCAGGAAGTTGAAAGGAATCATGCAGAACTCGAGGCTTGCACCACCGCCAAGGAAGATGACTGAATATCCCTCTGGAATGTCGATGAGCTCCTTTACCAGAGCTACAGCCTCGTCAACCACGGGCTGGAAATCCTTTGCACGGTGGCTGATCTCCATCAAAGAGAGACCTGAGCCATTGAAATCAAGACACTGTTTTGCGGTAGCTTCGATAACCTCACGTGGGAGCATCGATGGACCTGCGTTAAAATTATATTTTTTCATTGTTAAACTTTTATTTTTCAATTGTTTAAATGGATGTCAAATCATACCCATCCAGAAGAAATGACTCACCATGACCAGCACAAATCTTGTAGCCTTTGCCTTGCATTTTACGATATAAATTCATCGTTCCCTTTAGCTTCAACCTTGAGCCTGTAGGCAGTTTTGTTACCGTTCGAAGATCCTTTATCAATGCATCTCCAGTAAACAGACTCTTCCCTATCGTAAAACTGATACTCGCCTCGGTATGTCCTGGAGTTATAAAGAACTGTATCTCGTCACATCCGAATGGTAGCATGAAGTTCAAAGACTCAACACTAATCGTTTCAGTGTCAATTACAAAGGCCTCTGTATTCTCATAAAATACCGAGCAGTTGCGCTTCTCATGCTTTACACACTCGCCACATAGTGCAGAGCATATAACTGGAACATGATATCGTGACACCAAGTCATTCACACCCCAACAATGATCAAAATGCTCATGCGTTAGGAGGATGTAGGCTGGCACCAGTTCTTGTTCTGAAATATACGCTATTAGCTCCTCGTTCTCTTTTGTTCCTGGGTCAACGATAATACAATCAAAGTTAACTGACTTATCAAATAACACGAAACAATTAGACGGAACAGGTGTATTGACTATTCGATGAATTTGAAGCATCCAACAAATCAGTTATTTTGTGCTTCGACCACCGTCAATAAACAATGTTTGACCGGTAATTCTTCTTGCCTTATTACTTAATAAGAACTCAACGTAGTCCACCACATCCTGCTGAGATACCCATCCTAATGGAGTATCTTTAAGAGTATCGTTTAGATAATTCTCATCCAGATTCGCTTTGGCCATCGGAATTTCCACTGCCCCGGGCATTAGGGCATTGATGCGAATATCAGGTGCGAGTTCTCTTGCCAAAGTATAAACTAAAGAATTAATTGCTCCCTTAGATGCAGCATATATGGAATTACCTGCTTCACCGCGAACACTCGCGAAAGACGAGATAAGAACTATATTGTTCAATGCCTTATTGTTACTCTTCTTGAGAAGTGCTTTTATCACCTCTAATATCGAAAAGAAATTGACATTGAAAATCAAGTCAATATTGGGGATTGAGAAAGTCTTTAACGGCATCAATTTTAACACGCCAGCGAAGTGAACATACTGTTCAACAACCGCATCATGCTCCTTAAGCAAGTATGTTAGAGACTGCAAGATGGTTTCACGTTCTTCTCCAAAATTACAATGCCATAATATATGTTGCTTAGGGTTCTCGCACTCATCAAGGACCGCTTTCAATGCTTCTAGGTTCTCGCTTGCCATAATGAGCTTGCGAGAACCAGAGAAATGCTTTGCACATAATGCGCCCATCCCAGATGATGCGCCGGTTATTAACGTATACTTTTCCATGTTATTTCTTACGGGAAAGCACTTCTTTACAGAAAGCCTCTATACTGTCAAATGAGGCGACCTCTTTTCCGTTCATCGTGATGTCATAATCGGAATCCAACAAAGCGATTAAAGAAAGACCCGCAAGAGAGTCCCACTCATCATAATCACTAAACTTCTTGGTAATATCCAAGTTCTCAACTTCCAAAAGGTCAGCTAATTTTTGAATTAATTCTTCCATGTTTATTGTCTTTAAATTTTAATTTATACTAATGAAATTCCGCCGTCAATTTTTACTGTAGAACCTGTCATCCAGCATGATGCATCAGATAGAAGATAAACAATAGCCCACGCGATATCCTGAGGGTTACCATATCGTCCTAGAGGATACCTTTGCTCATCAACTTTCAGTTGCTCTTCTGTAAGATCACCTGTAGGTGCAATAAGAGGAGTGTTGACCATTCCTGGAGTAACTACGTTACACCTAATTCCTTTCGGGGCTAATTCAAGCGCGACTGTTCGAGAATACGCACTTAACGCAGCTTTGGTCATTCCGTACAGGCCATTCCCTATAGAAGTAACACTATTACCTTCAATAGAAGACGTCAATACTATAGATGAAGGGGTATTAAATTTTTTCTTTTTTAATAAACCCCTTATAAGTAATGTAGCAGAATAGGTGTTTGTCTGAAATATCTTATCAAGATCTTTCTTCTTATAAAAAGCAACTGGTTTGGAGCCTACTCCAATCCCCGCATTACAACTCAGACCATCCAAAATAGGGACCTCATTTATTAGTGATGTGACAGCATCTTCATCATCTAGATCTGCTACAATCATTGAATGTCCTGAGCCTTCAAGGTTGGAGAGGGTTTTTGCCAACCGCTCTTCATTCCGACCAGTAATAATAAGACGCGCTCCCATTTTTGAACACTCAATGGATGTCGCCTGTCCAATGCCAGATGATGCTCCAGTTATTAGAATTGTCTTGCCCTCAAGAGAATACGGATTATACCCCATACTATTAAATTTCTACCAATTCCGATAAAACAATATTCTCCGTATCAAATATCACTGTCCCCCAGGACAATCCAATACCAAAACCACAACACACAAAACGAGTTCTCTTGTTCTCTATTTTACCGCGTAATTCTGTATTAATGGTAATAGGGATTGTTGCAGATGAAGTATTTGCAAATTTTCTCAAACTATACGGAACTTTTTCTTCCGGAAGTTTAAGTTTTCCTCGTATTACTTCATCTATCTGTAGATTGGCTTGATGGAGGATACAGTAATCAATGTCATCAAATGTTTTTCCGAAATGCTCCATTGCCTTTTTTATTGACTTAGGAGCTGTAGAAATGGCAAATGCGAATACATCCATTCCATTCATTCTTGACTGCAATCGACACATCATTCTGCCATTTACTTCCTCCAATTCAAGGGATTTTGCAGAAACGCCATTTCTGCCACCACCATCTGGAATATAAATAGCATCCCAACCACTACCATCTGTTCCAAAATGGAACTTGAATCCCTCATTCCCCTCTTCGTATTCCAACGCCGTAACCGTACCCGCATTCGATGCAAGAGGGTCAGGTATAGGCATTATAAACTTGGCGTCACCCGCCATAAGAAGAGCTTTCTTAATACAACCAGTAGTCATTAAGGAGGCAACATGACTTAAGCCATAAACCCACCCTGAGCACCCAAGTTCAACCTCGGAAGCATAACACTCTTTGCTAAGGCCAAGACGGTCTTGTACAATACAAGCAGTGGCTGGTGTCAGATAATCGGGACTCTGGGTCACAAAAATTAGGGCCTCAATTTCATTTTTATCCCAACCCAGGTCCTCTATAAGACGCTCAGCTGCTGCACAACATAAATCAGACGTTGTATGTATATCATCATATCTACGTTGCTCAACGCCTGTTGACTTTATAAATTCGTCAACGTCATATTCTGATGATATACCGGGGTTGTCTTTGGTGTGTTCTATTCTTTTGGGTACACCAGCAGCAATCCCTGCAATTCTAACATTTTTAAGCTCTATAAATGCCATGTTCAATTACATTTTTTGACACACTGTGTTATAAAGACCTTCTATAGTCTTAGCTTCACGAATGTCATTCCCTTTCAATGTTACATCGTACTCCTCGTCAATCATTGCAATGACAGATAAAGCCACAAGGCTATTCCAGTCATCTAATGCCATATATTCTGTTTCGGGTGTAAGCGTTGCTGCATCCAAATCATCAAACTGTTCTGCAAAATTGTTTATAAACTCCTTGATATCCATAATTCTGATAATTTATAAGGTTACTAATACTCTATGATTCTATTAAACATTAATTGACCTACTTTCATCATGATTGAACTCCAGGTAAGTCCTACGCCAAAGCCAGCCATACATAACTGCATAGTGTTGTTACAAAGTTGATCGCCAAGATTGTAACTAATACAGGTGGGCACAGTCACACCACTGGCATTACCAAAGTTCTCAACAATGTTTGCAGGCATCTTATCGCGTGGCACTCCCAACTTATCTGCCAGTTTATTCAACATAAATTTATTGGGCTGGTGGAACATATACCAATCTACCTCATTGCGATCTACACCACTTTGTTCATACAAATGCTCAATCATAGGGGGCACTTCACGCTGTACGAAGTTAAACACCTCATCTCCTTGCATTACAAGATTATCCTTGCTACGGAAGTTGCCTGCTGCATCTTCTTCCATAACAGCAGTCTCTGCCGTACTAGGCATACGGAATCCACCGGCCGGGATGTTAAGAACTAATGCTCCCGTTCCGTCCATCTTGATATTTGCATAGATGGGATTATCTTCTTGACACTGATCAATAACTGTAATTGCAGCCGCATCTCCTACCAAAGGTTTGCTGTTGCGATCTTGAGGACTAACCTTAGGGCTCAATACATCTGCATTGAGGAGGACCACCTTCTTTATAGCAGGTTGGTCAAGAAGCATACATGCCTGTATTAAACCGAGCTCAAAACCGGCACATCCCTGGTTAATATCCATACATAGGCAATCCTGTCGCATTCCAAACTTTCCATGCAGCAGATTGCTTGTGGGAGGCAGGAAATAGTCTGGAGACTGAGACACAAACAAGAGAGCGTCTACTTCATTAGGATTCAACAGATTATTATCTACCAAATAGCGCAATCCATGCTCACAGAAATCAGCAGAAGTCTGTCCTTCTGCTGCTATACGATGCTCGTTATACCCCATGGCAATCTTTAACTTCATGCACTTTGCAGGTGAGAAGTTATAGTTTGCCATCTCATCCTCAAACTTAACCGCCTTTTGTGGCAGTATAGTTAGGATACCACTTATACGCTTATGCTTAAATACAAAATCCATAGTTTTTATTTAGCTCCGTTCTTGACCAAAAGAGCAGCTATAGCATCTACCGATGAGAAGTTCTCGGGCAGAATATCTACTCCATCAATTGAAATCCCAAAGGTATTGTCAAGTTCGCTTACCAATGTAACCAGGTCAAACGAATCCAGCATACCTTCCTCAATAAAATCCACACCTTCTTGCGTGAAATCGAACTCCGGGCGGAGTTCAGTCAGAATTTTGATAATCTTTTCTTTCATATTAATCACTGTTTAATAAATCTTTTAATTATACTGCATTACAAAATCAAACATATTCTCTTCATTAAAGCCATAATGCTTATACCTTTTAATAGCATTCTCATTAGTTCGTATGACCCAGAAAAGCTGTCGTTTGGTATCTTTCCCTTCTTCAAAGAAACGCCTGAGTAATCTGGAACCCACTTTCTTATCACGATAATCCGGATGAGTAAACCAGTATCTTAGGTAAAGGGTTGTAGCATTTAGTTCAAAGATAAGATGCCCCATAATAACACCATTATCTTCGCATACAAGAATGCGATTATCTTTAGAGTAGTCTAACAACTCTTCATCGTATGGTATTTGTTCTGTACGTTCATCAAAAAACTGATGGAGCTGCTGGCTGATCAATGGCAAATCATTTTCTGTTGCATAACGAATGGTTTCGTCAGGAACGTACTCCATTGGCTCAGTCATACGAGTCATTCTCACTAGTGAAGTTGCTTCTTTGCAACCAAGTCCTTTGAACTTTTCAACCAATGGCTGACACTGTATATCTCTACCAACCAAATCAAACATCATAGCGATGTCGGGATTCTGCTTTAGGAATTCCTTCAATTCAGTCTCTAAACCATCAAGAGCTGTAGAACAATAAAAGACATTCCAAAATTTTGGCGATTTTTTGATGATAAATAGAGTGTTCCCTACTCTATCAATAAAGCAATCTCCTTTCTTAATCCAAAGTGCATGCTTTACCGGATCCGGGAAGAAATTGGTGATAAAGCCCAACCTCAAAGCACGTATTTCTGCTACCTGCTTTTGTAGATCTTCAAAAGACTTTACTTGCTGCATAAGCTTTATTTGAAGAGTTTATTATAATAGGCTCTGTCAATCTTTCCGCTATTGTTCTGCTTCAAAATATCCTCTCTATGATACTCATTGGGCAACATATAGCGAGGAATGCTTCCGGAGAGAGCCTTACGGAACTCTGCCATATTCAATTCTTCCTTGGACTGGTAGAAGAGCACAATCTTCTTATTAGCATAGTCATAAACAACACAGCAGTTATCTACCATATTGGTTCCAAGGATAGCCGTTTCTATCTCTCCTAACTCGATACGATAGCCGTTATGTTTTATCTGTGCATCCACACGGCCCACATACATAATTTCACCCAATTCATTCTCATACACGATATCACCAGTGCAATAGATAGTCTCCGGATAATGGCTATGTAAGGGATTCTGAATAAAGGCAGCGGTTGTCTTCTCGGGGTTATTGTAGTAACCTAAAGCCAGTGAAGAGCCACGGACACAAAGTTCGCCTTGTTCACCTTGCTTTGCCACACGCTTCCTATCCACAAGAATCAGCACATCACTGTTTTTGCACGGGAAACCGATGGGCAGTGGTTCATCATCAGAGAATTCGCGTTTTACTTCATAATATGTGCAGTCAACCGTGATTTCTGTCGGGCCATACAGATTAGCATAACGGCAGTTGGGCAAATGCTTACGCCAATAGTTGAGATGTTTGTTGGGCATCACCTCTCCAGCAAAGAAAACATCCTTTAGATACTCAGGTTTTTTACTGGCAAGAATGTTCATATTGGCGACATTGACTAGCACGAACGGAACCCAGAAAACAAACGTTATCTTGTTTTCATTGAGATAGTCAACCAACTTAGCTGGGAAAGCAAAGCAACTCTCAGGAATAATATTTAGAGTTGCTCCGGTTGAATACATCAAGTAGATGTCCAACGTTGAGTTGTCAAAGTAGAACGGAGCCTGGTTACCAATGACAGATTCTGATGTAATATGGAAAGTATTCACGGCCCAATCGATATAGTCAATCACACCCCGGTGAGCAATAACTACACCCTTAGGCGTTCCCGTGGAACCACTGGTGAAGATACTATATACAGGATCTGTGTCAATCTGAAGAGTATCGTTCTTGTCGCCTCCTTCAGGGTTCACGTTTGCGACAACATCCTCTATAACCAACACCCTTCCTTTGAAGAAACCACCCAGTTGAGTTGCGTGAGCCTGGTCTGTTATCACACACATTGCCTCAAGTGTAGTCAGAATAGAATTCACACGAGCATCAGGCGACTTAGTATCAAGTGGCACATAGAAGCATCCGCACATATTGATACCAGCGAATGACTCCACCATCTTGCATCCCTTAGGGATATACACGCCTATAGGGCTGTTCTTCACTACACCTTCTGTTACGATTGCGTTTGAAATGCGTTTAGCCGCATCCCACAACTCGGAGAAGGTGATTCTCATTTCCGAGTCCTGTACCGCATCTTTTTGGGGATAGGCCTTTACGGTCCTCTCCAAATATTCAATTACACTCTTCTGCATATTTATTTGAATTTAAATTTTACCGCGGGGTTACCTAAATATGTATTACCATCATATGGTCGTGTTAATAATACTGCACCTGCACCTAAGGTTATTCTGCTCCCAATCTTGATATTCTGTATAATAATACTACCCACACCAATGAGGTTTTTATCACCTATTTGTACACCACCAGAGATTTTAACGCCAGGCATAATTACATTATAATCACCTACTTTATCATCATGCCCCATTGAAACCGAACCATTGAGGACATTAAAGTTTCCTATAGTAATATTTACAGAACCCACACATCCTTTCTGGATTATATTCCCTTCACCTATTGAAAATGTCTTTAAATCACTGATATAAAAATCAGGATCGATAAGATTAGGGAAGGCAACATTAGGGTTGGTAATTTTGTTTCTAATTAAAAACAAGGAATTTGGAGCTCCAACAGCTATTACGATATTAATAGGTGTTGGCCAATTATTTAAAGCATCAGTATCACCAAGGACTTTGCCAAAATGAGAAATTGGTTCTCTTTCTTGTTTTGTATCATCAAAAAAACCTATAAAATTCCACTCACCACCAGAATTATTAATCCGATTGATAAGTCCAACGACTTCTCTTCCAAAGCCCCCAGCTCCAAAAATTGCTAAATCCTTCATACAATATCTAATTATGTCCGTTAAATGATTCCATCGTCGCAGCTGTTGCGGAGTTGATATCCTTCCGCATCAGCACGTTTTTTATTGTGATGAAAATTACTTTTATGTCTGTTAATAATGTACAGTGATCTACATACCACACATCCAGTTTAAACTTTTCAGTCCAAGAGATTGCATTACGGCCGTGGCATTGTGCCCAACCACTGATACCTGGACGAACCTCATGCCGGCGAGCCTGTTCTGGAGAATAAAGTGGCAGGTATTGTACAAGTAATGGCCTTGGACCAATAAGAGCCATATCTCCTTTCAGCACATTTATTAGCTGGGGTAGCTCATCTATAGATGTAGAACGGACGAACTTGCCAACCTTTGTCAAGCGTTTCTCGTCTGGTAGTAAATTGCCATCTGCATCTCGTTCATCAGTCATTGTCTTGAATTTTATGACCTTGAAAATCTTGGCATCCTTTCCTGGTCTATCTTGGAAAAAGAACGCCCCCGCCCCTTTGTTCGCAAAATGAAGCCAAATAGTAACGACTAGAAGAATCGGACTGATAACAATCAGCACTATCAGTGATATCCAGAAATCAAATAAACGTTTAAAGAAATGCTTGTACATAATTTAAACTCTAATAATATCTCTAACTTCTGAGTAAATCTTTTCCTTGTCTAATTTTTCGTGAATTAAGCGCTGTGAATTACCCTTACATGAAGAATAATACTCCCAATTATTCAATGTGTCAGATAAAATAACTGATAACGTTTGGTCTCTAAAATTGAAGTTCCTACCTATTTTATATTCGTCAACCATATCTGCCGTCTCTCCGGCAAGTGAGTTAAGTACAAAGCAATCCATCGCGACATAGTCGTTAAATTTATAGCTATATACTACCTTAGTGTTTTCTCTAAATATATTAACAGCTATATCACAATATGCAAGATAGCACAGTAATTGATCATGTGAGACAAAACCAGTAATTGTAGCGTGTAGCCCCTTTTCATTAATCGACTTTTCTATTTTATTACGTTGGACACCATCACCAATAAACCATAATTTGTATTTATATTTATCATGTATAGAATAAACAGCATTCAACAAGGTGTCAAAATCATAGCTAACCCCAAGACTTCCCGCATAGGCTATCCAAATCTCCCCATCTGGCTTTTCCAAGTTAATTACGTTATTCTCCTTTACCTTCTTAATGTAATCCGCGTCTACCCCCAAGTATATTGGATGCGCACTAGCCTTTGTATTATGCTTCTTTGCCTCATTCACATACTTAACTGATTCTCCCATGATGACATTGGCCTGCCTATATGCATACTTCGTAAGATAAGACCAAGGGAATAAAAATGCTTTGATGATTGCCTTACCTTTCACCAACGGCAATAAAGAATCAGGCCATAAATCAATGACATCAATAATAAACTTTATCCCATTTAGTTTACAATACTTTGCACATATAAAAGCAGCATATGATGTAGGCATCGCGCAATAAACCGCTGTTGGCTTATCGGTTAAAGAACATAGATACTTTTTAACTTTCCTCGCAAAAACAATATGGCTCAAGATACGCTTCAGGCATAAGTTCTTTTTGTATGCCGGAACATGAAGAATAATCTGATCAGGATGGCTCATTTCCTTCGGCTCATAATAAAGCTTTCTACCGTGATTAAAGTCAGTAGTTATCACTGTTTTCTCCCCATCTATATGATTATAGATAGCAAGAGTTCGGCTGTTAGAGCCAACATTAATATTTGAAAACGCAGATATAAGAATTGTCATCACTTCTTAACCTCCTTTTCTCTTTTCATCACCTGCCATAGCATATTAAGTCTATATTGAACTCTTTTCATTGTAGACATCGGATGCTTTGCCACAAAACTCGTTTCGTGACGATTATACTCAATAAGGGGTTCTTCAATATAAATACAGCAATAATTTCGTTGCGAAAGTAGTCCTATCCATAAGTCATGCATTGCAATTGATTTAGGGAACGGCAAAACCATATCCAATATATCTCTTTTAAAAGACATGCAACAACCAACAAACATAGGTTTAATTAAATTTTGCCAATATGGTCTGGCAAAAGGATCATAATCATAATTCTGAATGTGGTCTTTATAAACTGCTCTCGCGTTACATATGACCAAATCAAACCCCTTCTCATGTAGGGAAACTGCTTTGGCCACTCTTCCATCCATCCACTTATCATCTTGATCAGCTAAAAAGATAATATCACCCGTGGTGTGTTTGATTGCATTCTCAAAATTAAACACTGGGGAATGAAAGGTCTGCTGGTCAAAAACCTTTATTCGATTATCTTTATATTGTTCTAATATGTGTATTGTGCTATCCGTTGAGGAATCGTCAGAAATAACAATCTCATCATCAGCCCCAATTTGTGATAACACGGAGTCAACCTGCCTTTGTAAATACTGTTCTCCGTTGTAAGTAGCTATGCAAACTGATACTCTCATTTATTTAGATACATTTTAATAAAGAATGGCAATATCAAGAAAACGTTACCAATAAGTTCCCCGTAATAAAAATAAAATATACCTACTATAGGTATCATACTCCAAGTATATGCCGGCAAGAAACTAACACTATCGAATTTATGTCTACATATTTTTCCAGAGGTAACTACGACAATATTAAAGAGAATAACAAATATTAATAAAACATAAAAGGGATAACTCGGATAAAAGAAACCGACATATGATGGAAATTGATTTGATCTAAATCCATATAAAGCATCTTCTTCCATCTGGACAAATCGATTCTCATTACCAACGGTAAATTCTCTAATTAACGCTATAGGAAATATCCCATCGCCCGACCTACGATGAATTTTGTTTGTCAAGTCTATAGCATAACTCATATTTGGTAAAGCCTGTCCAGCATAACTAAGAACAGAATCAAAACCAGAAGATTTATCTGATGAATCCGAAAACCGACTACTTGTAATAAAAATTAGGACAGGCAGAGTAATAATTAAAACTGCACCCAAAACGCTTTTCGTAACCTTAATTTGCTTAACTGGCAAATATCTATGAAAAAAGAAATAGCCTGCGATGTAACTAAGTAGCCATATTACAATTCCATCTCGGCCTGCAACATTTAGAGTATATAAAATAAATGAAGTCGAAGATAATAACAAATATTTTCTCGCTTTAGGGAAACTGTTAGTCGCAGCACAATAAAAATAAATATATATACAATAAACTGAACAAAATGCTCCAAGAACAGCAATTTTAGAAAAGATTGTACTCTCATAAAAAATTATCTGCCCGTATCTAACATCCTGAATATCAAGGGCAAATACTTTTGGAATATTCAAAGCAAAGAAAACAAATGCGTACATGCTTATCCCAATTAGTCCCCAAAGAACTATTTTCAACTTCCTTTCACTAACTCCCTTTATCCCTTCAACCTTTTTCAGCTTTTTCTCAAATTGAACTATAGGGAAAGTTATAAGAACTAGAGTCCAAAACATCACCATTAGTCCCTGAAAAGAATAATCATTTTCAAATCCAGTAAAGAAATCGGACTTAATCCAGAAACTCAACATAGATAGAAGATGGAGAGCCCATATAAAAACGCTTAAACTATAAATAGTGCGTACTTGCTTATACACAATAAAAATAGCTATAAGATATATAAGGGGCGGTATGAAATTCAACATGGGTTAGTGCTTGAAACTTAGAATATTGCGAATGTAGTGCTTTATTGTTACAACCAGTGCTAGCTTAATTCTCAAACAATACTTTTTTAATAATGAAATGTTATGGTTTCGCAATTTCTCATATACCCATTTTATACTTTGAGTCTCAAAAGCAAATTTTATTTCTTTATTAAGAGACTTACTGTGACTAGCTGATTCTTGGCAGATTCTATATACTGAAGTTATTTCGTCAATATATTCAAAATCTCCCATCAAAGCCAATTCAAGAAAAAAAGCGTAATCATATTTTGTATTTCGCATACGAGTTAATTCAACTGCTTTCTCACACATATCAACTCGACACATCACAGTTACTGTCTGCACGAAGTTCGATTTTAACAGTTCCTCAAATACATAACCCGAATAGCAAACTAAAGGCCTATATCTATTGTGGGTTATATTACCATGCTCATCGATGCTTTCAAAACTCGTATAACACAATACGCTATTGGGATGTTTTTCTAAACAATCAACTTGCTTTTGCAACTTGTTTTCATCTTTCCAATAATCATCACCTTCACAAAATGCAGTATATTTAGATTGCCCTCTCCATATTGCTAAATATGGTTGTTTATCTCTTTGTATACTATAATGATTATATTTTAAAAATATTACTACAAAGTAACAATTTACGTTTTCTTTATGCCTTGAAAAAAGCAATCGATAATTATCAGTCTCTTCAACAAAAGAATCACTGTCATTCATTAAAAAACATTCCTTCAAATATGAATCAATAACAGCGACTTCTCCGTCTGAACTAGCATCATCAATAATTGTACATATAAAAGGAAAACTGGTCTTTTGTTTCACAAAACCATTCATAGTATCAACAATATATGGTGCATGATTAAATGTCATACACTCCACATGAACCATATATTTGATGTTAGGATTCATCTGTTTATTTAGATTTTTTTCCATAAATAATCTTGCTTCAAATCTTAGCCGTATATTGCTTAACCTTCCTAATTAGGACGTAAGCTACATCTTTAACCTCATAAAATTCCGGCATTTTTGTAGCAGTGCATACAACAATTAATACTATTGAACCAACCAATAGTTGTAAAGGCAAAACAAGCCAATAACTAATCGGTAAATATTTGAGAAAATAAGTTGAGAAAGCGACCAAGAAGGATACTGCATAACTAGAAGACACATCTTTAAGTTGCATCCATGAAGTGTAACCCAATTTTTTCCCAGAATAATAACTATTTAGGAAGAATGAGATTATACCTACTATTATACCAGCAATCAACATCCAATAAATATTAACAACAATTCCAATAATTATAGGTCCTATGGCTATTATTTTTTTGATTATCTCTAAGTATAAATATATATCACTCCGCCCTTGAACTTGTAACATATTCAAATTGATGGCATGAAGGGGATACAGTGACATAGATAAACAAATTAATGGTAAATATGTTGCAGCCTCGTGCCATTGAGGCCCAATCAAACAGTAAATTAAAGGATCCGCTATTGCGCCTAGCATGATCATTGATACAGCGGTGATAAACATTGTAACCTTAATTATCTTACGATATGCAGCAACCATTCTTTCTTTTTCATCTTGAACTTCTGCTAAAACCGGATAAGTAACTCTTTGTATTATTGCAGTTAAGTTAGATGAAAAAATACTTGCATATTCATTCGACCTCGTGTATTGACCTAAAGTAGCCGGGCTATAATACTTACCAACTACAACCTGATATAATTGATTCCATGTATTATCCAAAATACCAGATACCATTAGTTTCCAACCAAACCCCCACATATAGCGAAAACTCTCAATACTGAATAATAACTTCGGCCACCATTTTAAAAGCACCCATAAACATAGCGAATAAATAAGCGTATTTGACAATCTTTGCCCAACTAATGACCAAACTCCCGCTCCCATATATGCCATAGTGATACCTATTACACCGCTTATAGCTGCAGCAATAACAGAAGCTTTCGTTTTTGTTTTAAAATCAATTTGTTTGGTTAATATTGTCGTTTGAGTTATAGAAAGTGCCTGAAAAATAAGTATTAGCCCCATTACTCTTGTCAAAGGTATAAGTTCAGGGCGTGAAAAGAATCGGGCAATAAAAGGGGCTGATGCATAAAGAAATAAAAATAAAATAATACTGACAACCATGTTCGTTATAAACATGGTATTATAATCCTCATTAACAGTATTCTTTTTTCTTATTAACGCTCGTGAAAAACCACTATCAACAACCCCGCTCAACACAGTGGTAAAGATTAGCACTATTCCCACAAGGCCATACTCCTCGGGCGTTAGAAGGCGGGCGAGTATAATACCTACAATAAAAGTAACCCCTTGACCTAACAATGAGTCTGCAGCACTCCAAAAGGTTCCTCTTACAGTCTTATCTTTTAAGCTTTGTTCAGCCATGCCATTAAAGTCCGAAGCCCTACTTTCCTATAAGAATATTAATAATTCTATCCATATCTTCATCACTTATCGCATGATGCATTGGCAGACAAATCACCTCATTGGCAATCTTAGTTGCCACAGGAAGGTTCTCTACTGAAGCAGAAGGCAAACTGCGATAAGTACTAAACGTGCTAATAAGAGGATAGAAGTATCTACGTCCAAGCACGTTCTGCTCTCTCATCTGGTAATATAATTCATCTCTTGTCTTGCCGTATTCCTCAGCATTAATAAAAATGGGGAAATAACTGTAGTTGTGTCGGACACCCGGCATGTCTTCAAAGAAACGAATACCTGGAACACTTCGCAGAGCCTCACGATACTGCTGAGCCACTTTCTGGCGGTTGGCTATTGCTTGGTCAACCTGTTTCAGGTTCAATAAACCATAGGCACAACGTACCTCATCAACTTTGCTGTTGATACCAGGAGCAACCACCTCAGTCTCCCCTGCAAAACCAAAATTCTTCAGGTAATCAATACGCTTCTTAGTCTGTTCATCATGCATCACCAAAGCTCCCCCTTCAAGGGTATTATATACTTTAGTAGCATGGAAACTTAGGGTTGACATATCACCTGCATTCAATACGCTTTCTCCATCCACTTCTACACCAAAAGCGTGAGCTGCATCATATATGACTTTCAGTCCATATTTATCTGCAATCTCCTGGATGCGCTTCATTTTTACAGGTTTGCCATAACAATGTACAGGCATGATGGCTGTAGTTTTGGGAGTAATAGCTGCTTCAATCTTATCCGGATCTATACCACATGTTTCCTCCTCTATATCCACAAACACGGGGCGGCAACCGTTCCACCAAATGCTATGGGTTGTGGCAACAAAGCTGTATGGTGTGGTAATTACCTCTCCGGTTATACGTAGTGCCTGTAAAGCAGTTAGCAATGGCAGTGTACCATTTGTGAACAGACTAATGTAAGGCACTTTCAAATACTCACAAAGAGCCTGCTCCAATTGTTTATGGAACTGACCCATATTGGTAACCCACTTACTTGCCCATATTTCCTTAAGCATTTCATTAAACTCGTCGAGGTTGGGCAGCAACGGCGAGGTGACTGTAATTTGCTTATCCATATATAAAATTATCTATCCTTGTACATTGTATCGTAGTACTTCTGGTAGTCACCTGAGGTGACATTATCTAACCATTCTTGGTTATCTAAATACCACTTTACGGTCTTCTCTATTCCTTCCTCAAATTGGAGACTTGGCTCCCAACCTAACTCCTTTTGGAGTTTGGTACTATCTATAGCATAACGAAGATCATGACCGGCACGATCAGTGACGTAGGTAATCAAATCCATGTCAGCACATTCGGGGCGTCCAAGGAGGCGATCAACAGTATTAATCAGGACTTTGATAATATCAATGTTCTTCCACTCGTTGAAGCCACCAATATTATAAGTTTCTGCAATCTTTCCGTTATGGAAAATAGTGTCAATTGCTCTTGCATGATCAACCACATACAGCCAGTCGCGGACGTTCTCACCCTTACCATAGACGGGGAGAGGTTTACGATGACGGATATTATTGATGAACAGGGGTATTAGTTTCTCGGGGAACTGATAAGGACCGTAGTTGTTTGAGCAGTTGGTGACAATTGTGGGCATACCAAAGGTATCGTGGAAAGCCCTAACAAAATGGTCACTGCTGGCTTTGGCGGCACTGTACGGGCTGTGAGGCTGGTATTTGAGATCCTCGGTGAAGAACTTTTCTCCATAGGCTAAGTGATGTTTACCTGAAGAAGCTTTGGTTGTAAAAGGTGGCTTAATGCCTTCAGGATGTGTCATCTGAAGGGCGCCATAAACTTCATCTGTAGAGATATGATAGAAGCGCTTGCCCTCGTACTTCTCCGGTAGACTTTCCCAATATGCTTTTGCAGCCTGAAGGAGCGAGAGGGTACCCATCACGTTTGTTTGGGCAAAAGTGAAAGGATCCTTGATGCTACGGTCAACATGACTTTCTGCGGCCAAGTGAATGATGCCATCCACCTTCTCTCCCTGCATCAGCTTGAGGACGCCCTCAAAGTCGCAGATATCCATCTTGACAAACTTGTAATTAGGTTTGTCTTCAATGTCTTTCAGGTTTGCCAAGTTACCTGCATAGGTCAACTTATCCAGATTGATTATATTGTACTCCGGATATTTATTCACGAAAAGTCTTACAACATGGCTTCCTATGAAACCAGCGCCACCAGTAATAATGATATTTCTCTTCATCATCTTAATCTTGTGTAAGGGTTCTGGAGTTGACTTCTTCTTTCATCTCATCAATCACCTTCAGCAGGTATTGACCATACTGATTCTTGAGCATAGGTTTAGCAAGCTCACGCATTTTATCCTCGCTAATCCAGCCATTACGGTAAGCAATACCCTCAAGACAAGCGACCTTGAGGCCCTGATGCTTTTCAATGACCTCAACAAAAGTGGAAGCTTCTGCAAGGCTGTCATGTGTGCCTGTATCAAGCCATGCGAAGCCACGACCAAAGACCTGAACCTTCAATTCGCCATCTTTAAGGAACTCCTGGTTGACCGTAGTAATCTCCAACTCCCCACGGGCTGAAGGTTTGATATGCTTTGCAACATCCACCACCTTGTTGGGATAAAAATAGAGACCTACCACAGCATAGTTACTCTTGGGCTCTTTTGGTTTTTCTTCAATGCTTAGGCAATTACCCTGTTTGTCAAACTCAGCCACACCATAACGTTCTGGATCACTCACCCAATAGCCAAAAACGGTGGCTTTCTTATTCTCTTCTGCATCTTTCACTGCTTTCTTGAGTAAGCCGGTAAAGCCGCTGCCATAGAAGATATTGTCACCAAGCACCAAACAAGCACTATCATCACCAATGAACTTTTCACCGATAATGAAAGCCTGGGCAAGACCGTCAGGCGAGGGCTGTTCAGCATACTCGAAATGTACACCATAGTCTGAACCATCCCCAAGAAGGCGTTTAAAACCAGGAAGGTCGTAAGGGGTGCTAATGATGAGTATATCACGAATCCCAGCCAGCATCAATGCACTGATGGGATAGTAAACCATTGGTTTATCATAGATGGGTAAAAGTTGTTTGCTAACACCCTTTGTTATGGGATAGAGACGTGTTCCGCTACCACCGGCTAATACGATTCCTTTCATAATCAATATAGTTTTATGTTAATATCAAATGGGCTATCGAAGTCTTTAAGCAACGCATGCTTGGTATCTTTCTCAGAAAGATTAGCCTTATCGGTGGGAATGTGCCAATCTATGCCAAGGCTATCATCAAGGATAGAGATTCCTCTATCTGCCTCTGGATGATAGAACTCATCGCACTTGTATTGGAATACAGCCGTTTCGCTCAATACAGCAAAGCCATGGGCAAAGCCGCGAGGAACAAAGAATTGGCGGTGGTTCTCTTCGGTCAACTCTATTGCTACGTGCTGTCCATAAGTAGGGCTCCCCTTACGTATATCTACAGCAACATCAAGTACGACACCCTTCACGCAACGAACCAGTTTGCTTTGGGTATAAGGCGGGCGCTGGAAATGAAGGCCTCGCATCACTCCATAAGAAGACATAGATTCGTTGTCTTGCACAAAGTTAATTGTATGTCCAAGGATAGGGGCAACCTTTTCATCAAACTCTCTTTGTGAAAAACTCTCAAAGAAATAACCTCTCTTGTCGCCAAATACTTTTGGCTCAATAATCAGCACGCCATCTAGAGCTGTCTTTATTACTTCCATCTTATCCTTTCTTTAAATTGTTTATACATACTTTGAGAGAGTCAGTCCAATAGGGCACCTTGATGCCAAAGGTTTCTTTCACCTTAGTCTTATCAAGGACAGAATAACTGGGTCGAGTTACCGGAGACGGGAACTCATTTGAATGACAAGGTTGAATGTCACAATCTTTATTTCCAGCATACTCTGCTATCATTTTAGTGAAGTCAAACCAGGAGCATACACCTTCATTACTATAATGATAAATACCCTGAACAGGACTCTTTAATGCAGTTACTATAGCAGTTGCCAAATCCCATGCATAGGTGGGAGTACCTGTTTGGTCAAAAACAACTTTTAATTGTGGCTTAGTTGCCGTTAGGCTTAGCATGTTTTTCACGAAGTTCTTTCCAAACTCAGAGTAGAGCCAGGCCGTACGTAGGATCATATACTTGCATCCGGTGGCAATAATTTTCTGCTCTCCGAGAAGCTTTGTTGAGCCATATACTCCAGTCGGAGTACCTTTCTGGTCTTCCTTACAAGGAGTGTTGTAAGGCTCCTTGCCAAACACATAATCCGTTGAGATCTGGACCAGCCAACCATCAACCTCCTTCATGGCTTTAGCAAGATTCTCCGGAGCGGTCGCATTCAATTTCTCTACCAAGGGGTATTTCTCAGTATCTTCTGCAACATCTACATTCGTCCAGGCTGCACAGTTGACAATAGCTTGAACATTATTTTCCACAACCATCTTGCGTATAGCTTCAAGATCGGTTATATCCAAGTATAGCGTTTCCACACCTTCAACCTGATTGACATCAGTGAAGATATAATTATCATTTGATTTTTTCGAGATGATGCGCATCTCGTTTCCCAACTGGCCGTTGGCTCCTGTAATAAGTATATTCATTTATTTTATTCCTTTATTCTTTTTTAACAATTCATCAATTATCTACCGTAATCTCTCGTTTTCAGCCGTAATTTCAGAAACTTGCTGAGCGAGTGTCTCAATTGTATTCAATAGCCTTTGGGGCTGTTCTGCGTCTGCCTTGTAATCGGCTCTCAAAGAGCTCAACAACTCCTTCAATGCCTCAGTCTCCTTCTTACTCTCATCCTCTCGCTTCTCAAGAAAGTGGATCATGGAGATGAGCTGCTCCTTTGAAAAATCTTCCGTTCCTTTCATGATTCGGTAATCTCAAAAGACAGCCGGATGCCAGCTCGTCTGGCATGGGGCTGTTCCGCTTCCTGAGCGGTGCCGGAGCCTCCGGCGAGGACGATTCCTTTCATGCTCTTATATTAAAAATTGCTATTCCTATGCTTATAATTTCCCATCAATCACCTCTTCACTCAAAATTCCCTTCACATCATATACCACGCTTTTGCCATTTGATATGTGGGCAATGTCAAGCTTCTTAAATTCATTGTGCGCCACGGCTAAAATTACCGCATCAAACACTTCATCTGGAAGCTCGTTCTGCAGCACTACCCCATATTCATGTTTTGCTATGGCTGGATTTGCCCAGGGGTCGTAAATGGTGACATTGGCATTGTACTCTTCCAGCGTCTTGATGATATCGATCACCTTGGTGTTGCGCACATCGGGACAGTTTTCCTTGAAGGTAAAGCCTAAAACCAGCACATTTGACCCAAGCACCTGAATCCCTTTCTTCAGCATAAGCTTCACCACCTGATCGGCCACGTACTCGCCCATGCCATCATTGATGCGACGTCCGGAAAGAATGATCTCCGGATTGTAACCCAATCGCTGTGCTGCCTGTGCAAGATAATAGGGATCTACGCCGATGCAATGACCGCCTACCAACCCCGGTTTAAAGGGGAGAAAGTTCCACTTGGTGCCGGCCGCCTCCAGCACATCCTGTGTATCGATGCCCATCTTGTTGAATATCTTGGCCAGTTCATTCACAAAGGCGATGTTGATATCCCTTTGTGAGTTCTCGATCACCTTGGCGGCTTC
>ERZ795057.991-NODE-991-length-26348-cov-8.783174_pt1 | contig 26348 bp, 12 predicted proteins | sample MGYA00375141_ERZ795057 | MGnify/ENA primary metagenome ERZ795057 (study PRJEB30186, sample SAMN05720163) | activated sludge metagenome | isolation source: Anaerobic digester | place: Hong Kong | collected 2015-01-26 ...
GGGGGGAAAGCGTTCGAACCGAGGCGTTTAACGCCGAGCTCGTGAGCGGCATGTGTGAAGGCCATGTGGGCGCGAACAATCGCTCCGGGATCACAAATGGTAGCTAAAAACAGCTGCCATTTATATTTCAGGTATAACAGAATCAACAACTATCCAGTAATCAGGAGCGATGAGAACGCGAAGGGGGGGAAAGCGTTCGAACCGAGGCGTTTAACGCCGAGCTCGTGAGCGGCATGTGTGAAGGCCATGTGGGCGCGAACAATCGCTCCGGGATCACAAATGGTAGCTAAAGAGAGTGTTCGAATTGGTCCGATACATCAGTAACAATGAGAATGCGAAGCGAAGCAAGAAGGCTTGAAACCAGGTGTTTAAAATCTTATTATATCTATCATTTTTGTGATTGCTTCGCATTCTTCCGGATCTTTAACAGCTGAGAGTCCGATAAGACTTCTTGCATAGTTAAGATCTTCCCGTGCGATGAAGTCTTTCCCTATTATAAGATAATATATAATTGCCGATTTAAGAGTATTTGCTTTTATTCTAAAAGTATGAGGACTTAACCGTGCAGGGAAAAGATGAATAAATCTGAACGTATCATCATTATATTGCACTATCCAGCGTGATTTGTCTGATAATGTAATGCTTTTATACTTACGGTGATCATATCCTGCCCACTTGCGAAAAGTATCCTGTTCAATGATATTCAGTGACCTGATGATTGATATAACTTCATCGCAGATTTGTCTAACCCCCAGGGATCCGTTGTACACATCCATCACTGATGATCCTATATACCTGAGTTCTCTGACAAAATTTTCATGATAAAAGTCATTATTATCACGCAACCTTTCCGCTATAAAATCCCTTATATATATAAGATGATGTTTGAGAGGATTAAAAATCAAAGGTTGTGGTATATTGGGCATAAGAAAGATAATTAATTTATAAGATTATTTTAATTATAAAAAAAATCATTTTAGTACAGATTTCCACATGTTTAAGTTAAAAAATGTTAATATAGCTGATATTAATTATCACATATCTAACAATATTCAATTCAGTTTTTTTTGTTTTTTTAAGTAAAACTTTCATATATTTACATTTCGTATTTAAACAGGATTAGAAAATTACTTAAATTTAAATTTAAACATTAACCCAAAACCCACTGATTATGAAGTATTATGACTCTGCCTAATTTCTGTACTCAACCCAGAAATAATTTTACATGTTTTAACACTCTGTTTTTTTTAACAGTCGATTACACTGACTACATACTGAAGAGTAGATTAGTGTATAATTATTTAATTAAATCTAAATTATGAAAAAAATCAATTATTTGCTACGGACGGAATTAAGGTCTCGTCCGGAAAAACCAAGCAGAATTTCACAATTCTGGATTCTCCTGATTTTGTTTGCATTTTTTGGTTTCTTCCAGAGCACAGCAGTCACTTACGGCTCCTCTGCGGTTGATGATGGTCTTGTGACCGTTACCAGCAATGCAGACAATGCAGTAGCTGATCTCGACCAGAAGAGGGTGACCGGTGTAATCAGGAATGAAGTGGGAGACCCGCTTGCCGGTGCCACCATACAGGTGCAGGGAACAACACTTGGTACCCTGACCGATGGTGAAGGAAGATTCTCAATTGAGGTACCAAACGAAAATGCAGTTCTTGTAATATCCTTTATTGGATATGTACAACAGGAAATATCTGTTGCAGGAAGAAATACCGTTGACCTTGAACTTCAGCCGACTCTTGAGAGTCTGGAAGAAGTTGTAGTTGTTGGATACGGTACTCAGAAAAGAACAACAGTAACAGGTTCCGTGAGTGTTGTTAAAGGTGATGAAGTAGCCAAAGTGCCGGTTTCAAATATAACCAACGCTATGGCCGGTAAACTTGCCGGTGTTCTCTCACGGCAGGATGGCGGACAACCGGGACAGGACAATGCTGATATTTATATCAGGGGTGTTGCCACGACCGGAGAATCTTCACCTTTGATAGTTGTCAACGGTGTTATCCGTGACAATATCAACCAGATCGACCCTTCTACCATTGAGTCTGTGACAGTACTGAAAGATGCTTCTGCCGTTGCTCCTTACGGAATGGGTGGTGCAAATGGTGTTATTCTCATCACAACAAAAACCGGATCAGAAGGGATGCCAACTCTTACTTTCAATGCTTATTATGGAATGCAGACTCCTACTTATTATCCTGAGCTTCTCGATGCAGTTGATTACATGAAACTGCGTAATGAGTCAACTCTGAATGCAAATCCTGATGCTGTGGAACTGCCATTCGATCCGGACGTAATTGCAAACTATGCTGAATTACATGCCAGTGATCCCGACAGATATCCTGACAGTGATACCAAGGAACTGGTTAACCTGATGATACCTATCCAGAAATATGACCTGCAGGTAAGCGGAGGCAGCGAAAAAACAAAATATTTTGCCAGTCTCGGTTATTTTGGACAGGATGGTTTGTTTGAAAGGGTTAATTACAACAGGTTCAATGTAAACCTGAGTCTCGATACAAAAGTTACAAATACAACAACCGTTGCTCTCTCTTTCCTTGGAACCGTAGAGGAAAGAAATGACCTTGATGTTGCTTCTTCTGCTAGTCAGCTTTTCAGAAACGGTTATAAATTCATCCCTACCGAATCGATCTATTATTCAAACGGTCTGTGGGGTCAGTTTGCAGGTAACTCTCCAGTGGCTGTACTTGAAGGAGACGGATATGAAAAAGACGAAGACAATACAGTTCTTACTTCCATATCAGTTGAACAGCAGATACCCTGGATACAGGGTCTGAGTGTTAAAGGTTCTTTTAGTTATGACACTAGACTGGGTTATACCAAAGGATGGCACACTCCTTTTATTTATTATGTGATAGACCTGAATACGACACCATATTCCTTTTCACAGTCAGTCTCGACACAGGAAGGAAATGTTCCGGCATATACATACCTTACCCAGACTGATACAAGGAGAAGATATTATACATATCAGGGGTATTTGAACTATGCAAGGTCTTTCGGTTTACATGATATAACAGGACTGGTTGTTGCGGAGGCCAGGAATAATAATTACGATCGTCTTTACGGCCGCCGGAACAATTTTGCTGTTGGTATTGATGAACTCGACCTCGGTAGTTCAGACAAAGGTGATTACGACAACGGAGGTTCTTCTTCTGTCGGAGCACAGATAGGATACGTCTACAGGTTCGGATATACTTACAACGACAGGTATATGTTCGAAGCATCCGGACGTTACGACGGACACTACTATTTTGCTCCGGGTAAAAGATGGGGTTTCTTCCCTGCCTTTTCCGTTGGATGGAGAATATCAGAAGAAGATTTCATGCAGGGTCTTTCATGGCTAAACAATCTGAAACTTAGAGGATCATGGGGTAAATCAGGAAACCTTGCCGGTAGCCCTTACCAGTATCTTTCAGGTTATAATCTTGCCGGTAACCAGGCTATTTTCGGATCAGGTACACTGGTACAGGGTGCTTATGTTAACACAGAAAACAATCCTAATATAACATGGGAAATTGCACAGAAAACAGACGTTGGTTTTGAAGCAGGACTGTGGCGTGATCTGCTGACTGTTGAATTTGACTTCTTCTACGAAAAGAGATCCGGTATGCTCTTGAGCCCTGCTATTACAGTACCTTATGAATACGGACTGAATCTTGCACAGGAAAACGCAGGTAAGATGGATAACTATGGTGTCGAACTTCAGCTTGGAAGCAGACATACATTCCAGAATGGTCTTAACTTCAACATAACAGGTAATGTAAGCTATGCAAAAAACAAGATGGTTGAGACTTTCGAAACAGCTGCCACTTATAACAATCCTAACCGGAGACGGACCGGAAGACCTTTAGGCACAAATTTCGGTTATAGAGCTCTGGGCCTGTTCACAACAGATGATGATGTTGATGGTGATGGTGACATTGATGCTGACGATGGCTATACTATTGAACAATGGGGTGATCTTCAGCCGGGTGATATCAAGTACGAGGATGTAAGTGGCCCTGATGGTTTACCTGATGGGAAGATCGACAGTAATGATGAAGTTGTTATCGGTTATCCAAGCAATTATCCGCTTTTAACTTTCGGATTGAATCCGAATTTAAACTGGAAAGGTTTTGACCTCAGCTTGTTCTTCCAGGGTTCTGCTATGACATCCTATGGATTCGATAATTTCCAGACAGTGCCGTTCCTTAATAATAACAGTAACGCTGCTTATGAATATTGGAATAACCGCTGGACTCCTGAAAACCAGGATGCCAAATATCCGATAGCCGATCCTTCACCAACCACTAACAATACTCAGAACAGTTCTTTCTGGCAGTGGAGCACCTCATACATGAGGCTTAAAAATGCACAGTTCGGTTATACACTTCCAATAACTGTTATGAATAGACTTAAAATGCAGAGCATACGAGTTTATGTGGCAAGTCAGAACTTGTTCACTATAAGTAAGCTTAAATTCGTTGACCCTGAAATGCCTTATGATACAGGTTATCCGAATATGAAGACATTTACAGTGGGTGCAAATGTAACCTTCTAGTTGTAACAATTAAAAAAAATAATACTATGATAAAGTTTAAGACAATCAGGAACATTGGATTGGCAGGACTACTTCTCTTCGGGTTGTATTCCTGTAACCAGGAAGACTTCCTGGAAACTGTAGATAAATCGAAGTTGACCGATGCTACTATGTGGGAAACTGAAGGTAATGCAGACATTTATCTGAATGACTGCTACGGAGACCTGCCGGCAAAGTCGAATCAGCCAGATAACCTTGATAATTTCACTCCTGATAACGATGCCGGTTTCTACTACACTTCATGGAACTGGAAACAGGGAATCGTAAGAGCATCAGGATACAGCAACGGTAACCATTCCGTGTGGTTCGGCACAAACGGTCCCGGCCAGTATGAAGGATGGAATGCCTATTATACCAAAATCAGAAAGCTGAATACTTTTATTGCTAAAATTACTGAAAATAAAGCAAATTTTTCCGAAGAGTGGTATAACAAGAGAATGGATGAAGCCAGATTCCTGCGCTCATATTTTTACAGCGAAGGTTTTCAGGAACTGGGTGGAATGGTAATACTCACAGAGCCTCAGAACAGGACTGAAATGACAGAAGCTGAAATGCTTTTGCCAAGAAGTACATTCGAAGAAACTTTGGATTTTATAGTGGGTGAACTTACCGATATAGTAAATAACGGTTATCTCGAAGTTAAATATAACAATGGTAATTCTGATGCTGGAAGAGCTACGCTTGGTGCTGCTCAGATGCTGAAAGGATGGCTACAGTTATTTGCAGCCAGCCCTGCCTATAATTCAGCTGACCCTGCTGTACCTAACGAAGCAAGCAATCAGGATCTCCAGAGCTTTGCAACTCCTGATCCGGGTAGATGGGCTGACGCTGCAGCTACCTTCAAGGATTTCATGGAAACATGGGGACATCTTGGTGATAAGACCTATGATCTCTTCCCTTCCATGAAAGAGTTCTGGTATGAAGCCAATGAATATAATTCAGAAGTTGTCTGGGATAAACAACATGTCGGTATCGGTATTGGCGGTGGTATATCAAATACTTTTGATACCTATGGCGGACCTGTATGGATACATGGTACATATTATACATGGGGTAACTACTGTCCGACCCAGGAAGTCGTTGACGAATATCAGATGGCTAACGGTCTGGATATTGACGATCCCGGATCAGGATATGATCCCCAGGATCCCTATGTCGGAAGAGAACAAAGGTTCTATGATTTCATCGTATATGACGGTGCCGAATATTATCAGGACTGGATGACTGAACCATATACTCTCTATACCAGGGTAGATAAGGTCAATCCGCATGATAATGAGATAGATATGGGTCGTGACGATGTTGGTAATACAGGTTATTATTACAAAAAGAGACTTGATAATCTTCATCCGAGAGGTGGTAACCAATGCGGTATGAACCATGTTTATTACCGTTATGCAGAAGTAGTACTTGGTTATGCAGAAGCACAGAATGAAGCTGTTGGTCCTGACCAGTCAGTTTATGATGCAGTTAATGCTATCAGGCAGAGACCTGGTACTGATCTTCCTCCTCTTCCAGCCGGCCTCTCACAGGCAGAGATGCGTGAAGCCATTCACCATGAGAGAAGGATCGAATTTGTCTATGAACACAAGAGACTCTTTGATCTGTGGCGCTGGAAACAGGCAGAAATAGATATTGACGGAGACCTTCACGGAATGTACATTTCAAATACTGTTCCGGCTGATAACTCAGGAGTCTGGACATATGATGTAATTGGCCTCGCACATCCTATGACATTTAACCAGGAAATGTACTTCAACCCAATTCCTCAGTCTGCAATAGACAGGAATCCACAGCTTAAACAAAACTGGGGATACTAATAATTAAAGTTATACGATTATTTGATATAAGAGGGGGTCTCAATAGTGGGGCACCTTCTTTTTTTTTAGAAAAAGAACTCATAAATATTGCTGAAACAGACCTTGTATTTCTCTGTTGAACAAGGATGATATATGATCAGTATTAACTCAGAAAAACCATTATTTTTATTAATTTTGAATAAATACTAAAAAAAGTGCTACGGAAGATTAACAGAAAATCAATAGAAATTTTTATTACAGGAGCCCTGCTTGTAGCATATTTTCTTTATTTTGCCCTTTTTAACCGCTATCATATTAATTATCAGGAACAAAATCAACTGTTCCTGTGGAATCTGGATTTTATAAAAGATCAGTTTTCTTTACCCGGAGGTATGGTACTCTATGTGGGTAGCTTTTTTACACAGTTCTTTGTTTATTCATGGCTGGGAGCTTTTATCTTTACAATTAATGCCTTTGCAGTATTTTTGCTTTCGTCTTATATTCAGAAGAAACATGGTTTTAATAATATAATTATCTCTTTTGTCCCGGTGTGGCTGCTGACAATACTGCAGAGTAATGAATTATTTATATTCAGTCAGGCTCTGGGTTTTCTGGCACTCATGTCTTTTTGTGCCTTATACATCAGTATAGATAAAACAAGAATACGTTATATCCTCTTTTTTGCCGGCTGGCCTCTTTTGTACATTCTGGCAGGTGGGTTTTCTATTCCGGCAGTAATTTTATGTGTTCTTCATGAATTACTTTTCAGGAAAGAAGACCGGAAGTACTTGATCTCTTTTCTCTTTTTAATTACCGGATTCCTGATACCTTTTCTTTCATCAAAACTGATCTATTATATTCAGCCTGATAAGATCTTTACCTATCCTCTAATTTTAGAATTGCCTTCCTTTTATCTGTATTCTCTGATAATATTTTTGATCTGGGCTCCTCTGGCTCTTATTATAAGCTATTTAGTTAACCTGAGAATAAAAGTAAAGAACAGCTTATTATCATGGAATCTGACCAATGTGTTAGCAGGAGCTCTTATTATTGTAGCTATGACTTTTGTTATTTCCAGATATGCCTATAATAAGAATGCAGATATGATGTTCGGTATTGACCATCATGTCCAGCAGTCTGAATGGGAAAAAGTGTTAAACCTGTCGGACAGGTATCCCGGATATAACACTCTGGTGATCTATTACACAAATATTGCTTTATATAAAAGTGGTCAGCTCTTTGATAAAATGTTCTTCTACCCCCAGATCGGATCAAGAGGCTTGAGACTGCCATGGGCACGTAACCTGAACCTCTTTTTCGGAGGGGAGCTGTTCTACCAGATGTCCTACAATAGTGAGTCTATCCACTGGGCATTCGAAGCTCTTGTCGCAAAAGGATTAAATCCCAGATCCCTGAAAAGACTTGCTGTAGGATTTATTGTAAACGGACACTATGATATTGCTGAGAAATATATTGCAATATTGGACCAGACACTTTTTTACAGAAAATGGGCAAAGAAATATCAGAGGTATGTTGATGATCCGGCATTGTGTAAAAATGATCCTGAATTAAAGAGACACATCAATCTGAAGACCAAATCAAATTATTTTTCCGAAGTTACCGGGATGAATCTGCCGGATCTGCTGTCCGATCATCCTGAAAATAAAATGGCATACCACTATTTAGTAGCTTCTTTGCTTCTGGATAAAAACCTTGAAGGTTTTGCAAATGCAATAATGAGTATCGGAAATTATGGGTATAAAAGATTACCTCTGCATATCCAGGAAGCCTTGCTGTTTTATAATTTCTACGAGCACAAGGATGTTATACCGGAAGGGTTTTCGATAAGCCCGGAAGTCATAACAAGATTTGATGATTATGCTACTACTTATACCAGGTTCAGGACTGACAGGGCAGCTGCCTCTTATGCTCTGAAAAAGAAACATGCTAATACATACTGGTATTATCTTCAATTCATTAACAACTGATATTAATATTACTATGAAAATCATAAAACAGATAAGAATATCAATAATCTGCATGGTTCAAATTATATTATTTTTTACTCTGTTAAGCTGCAACAGGCAAATGCCCGATTTTATAGAACTTGGGGAAAATGCAGATCTTTATCCTGATTATACTTCAATTACAATTCCTCCGAATATTGCTCCATTGAATTTCAGAATAAATGCAGATGCCGATAAATATATGACCAGGTTCTATAATTCAGATGGGTTTGAATTTATAATATCTTCAGGAGATGGGGATATTGAAATTCCTTTAAAGAAATGGGAAAATCTTTTATCAGCATCAGTATCAAAGGAATACTATATGGATATTCTTATTAGAAAAGATGACCAATGGCAAAAGTATAATACAGTTACTAACAAGGTAGCATCCGACCCCATAGATAAGTATTTGGCATACAGGCTCATCGAGCCTGAATTTGAGACATGGAATGTGATGGGCCTTTATCAGAGGAATCTCGAGAATTTTGATGAGACACCTTTGTTGCTGAACAGGGTAACGGACGGGGATTGCATGAATTGCCATACCTTTTGCAGGAACAGAAGTGATATTATGACATTTCACATAAGAGGACAACATGCAGGTACTGTTATCATAAGGGATGGCGATATTACTAAAGTAAATACCAAAACAGACAGTACTATAGCCCCGGGTATGTATCCTGCATGGCATCCCTCAGGCAGGTACATTGCTTTCACCAATAACAGGATTGTTCAGAGTTATCATGCAATACCCGAACGAACGGTTGAAGTATATGATACATTGTCAAACATTATCATTTATGATGCTGAAAAGAATATAATTACCAGTTGTCGTGATCTGTCTGATCCGGACAGACTTGAGACATTCCCAACTTGGTCTCCGGATGGTAAATATCTCTACTATTGTTGCGCAGATAAGCATTTTGTAAAAAAACCGGATTATGAGAGTTTCATGGATACTTACAGCCAGATCCGTTATGACCTTCTGCGTATAGCTTTCGATGAGGAAAGTTGTTCATTCGGTGAAGTCGATACGGTACTTAAAGTGTCGGATCAGGTGTGCAGTGTTTCGTTTCCCAGGATATCACCTGACGGAAGATACCTGCTCTTTAACAAATCGGAACATGGGAATTTAACTATCTGGCATCCTGAAACTGATCTGTACCTGCTGGATCTTACCACAGGTGAAGTATCCCTGCCCGGTATTAACAGTGACAAATCAGACAGTTTTCATACATGGTCATCAACAGGACGGTGGATAGTCTTCAGCAGCAGACGGGATGACGGATTATTATATACAAAACCTTATTTTGCATATTTTGATACATCAGGACAGGCTCATAAACCTTTTGTATTACCGCAGAAAACTCCGGATTTTTATTTCAAAATAATGAAATCATTTAATCTTCCTGAACTTATTACTTCACGGATTGAGTACAATCCCAGGAAGTTTGCCGGAATTATCAAAGCTCAGGCGGAAGATGTTGATTATAAGTCTTTTTATAACAAAGAAGGTGAGTAAAGTATCTCAAATTAGAATACGGAAAGTGATCACTAAATATACCCGGGAATATCAGCTGAAAGGAATATTTCCCGGTCAATAGTGTCTATAATATATTAAGTATCTCTTAATTTTCATAAATATAGAGATACTCTGAAATACATATTTGTTTAACCACTTAAATAATTAATAATGAAAGTGAAATTTTACCGAGCATTTCTTTTGCTGCTCTTTTGTCTGCTTGTGGTGGCTTTTATGCCGGGTAGCCAGGCTGTCAAAAAGCCTGTTTATCTGAATACTTCATATTCGTTTGCAGAGAGGGCGGCTGATCTGGTATCAAGGTTGACACCGGAAGAAAAACAAAGCCTTCTTGGTAACAGCATGGCTGCTGTTCCAAGGCTTGGGATCAATTCGTACAACGTATGGGGTGAAGCTCTTCATGGTGTTGTGGGTATGTTCAATCCAAGTGCAGGAGCTGCTACCTCTTTTCCGGGCAGTGCATCCCTGGGTTCAGCATGGGATCCCGACCTGATGGAACGTGAGACAACAGTTATCTCAGAGGAAGGAAGAGGTTTTAATTATGATGTCATCAGTAATCTTACATACTGGTCGCCTGTTGTAGAGCCGGCCAGAGACCCCAGGTGGGGAAGGACAGGAGAATCTTTCGGAGAAGACCCTTTCCTTGTGTCCGAAATCGGAGGGGCCTTCGTAAGAGGAATGATGGGATATGACCCCGTATATCTTAAAACAGTACCATGCGGGAAACACTATTTTGCCAATAACAGTGAGTTTGACCGGCATACCGGTAGCTCAAATATGGATGACAGAGATATGTGGGAGTATTATCTGTCGCCTTACAAATACATTATTGAAAGAGATAAACTGCCCAGCATAATGACCTGTTACAATGCAGTGAACGGTGTACCTGTATCAGCCAGCAGGTTCTATGTAGATACTATTGCCCGTAAAATATACGGATTGGATGGTTATGTAACAGGCGACTGTGCTGCAATTGAAGATATAGAAACAGGTCACTTCTATGCTGAATCAGGTGCTGAGGCAACAGCTATGGGCCTTAAAACAGGTGTGGATACTGACTGTGGCAGTTACTATCAGGCTTATGCTCTTGAGGCTCTTGAAAAAGGTCTGATAAGAGAAGCAGATATGGATATAGCTCTTGTCAATATGTTCACAATACGAATGAGAATGGGAGAATTTGATCCTAAAAGCAAAGTTCCCTTTGCGCATATACTGCCTGATGTAGTTAATTCTCCCGGCCATATTGCTTTGGCAGAAGAAGTAGCAACAAAAACTCCTGTTCTGTTAAAGAATAATGTCATCACCGGTACAGGAGAAAAAATTCTTCCTATAAATGCCAAAGCTGTTAAAAAGATTGCACTTATCGGTCCGCATGCCGAAAAAGTTGAACTTGGACCCTATTCAGGCAGACCTGATGAGAATAATATGATATCACCTCTTCAGGGCATTAGAAATTATTTGGCTGACAGGGGAATAGAAGCTGAAGTGGTATGTAGCTCCGGAGCCAGTACCTCAAGCAGAAACAATCTGTTTTTCATACTCGATTTTGTAATTAAGAAAAGCGATGGTTCAACTGTCAGATACGATGCAACCAAATTTGCTTCGGCATCACAGGGCATAGCAATCGGTTCAGGGATGAGTGATGAAAACTCTGTACGGAATATTGTAGATGGAAACTGGACCTCTTATACAAATGTTGACCTGTCAGATATGGAAGCAATAACCCTGAGACTGAATGTTCCCGGTGACGGAGGTACCATTGAGGCAAGAGTAGGTTCACCCACAGGAAACGTTGTTGCATCTTTCGATGCTTCACTGCGTGAAGGTGAAAGAAGAGCAGGTCCGTTTGGCGGTGCAAAAACTATCGAAGGGAAAATTAACCAGTTGGGGCTTACTGGTCCTCAGAATGTTTTCCTTGTTTACCGTGCATCAGCAATTGCCCCTATTGATGAAGAGACACTGGAGATGGCAAGAACAGCCGACGTGGCAATAGTCTTTGGCGGTACAGATGATCAGACAGCCAATGAGGAAAGTGACAGGCTGACTCTCACCCTTCCCGGAAACCAGTACGAATTAATAGAAGCAGTAGCTTCAGTCAATCCGAATACTGTAGTAGTAATGCAGACCCTTGGCATGGTAGAGGTAGATCAGTTCAAGGATAATCCGAATGTAGCCGGGATTATATGGACAGGCTTTAACGGACAGGCACAGGGAGCGGCTATGGCCAGAATACTTTTCGGAGATGTGAATCCCGGAGGTAAGCTCAATGCCACATGGTATAAATCGGTTAACGATCTGCCTCCGATAACTGACTATACACTCAGGGGAGGTAATAATAAGAACGGGAGGACCTATTGGTATTTCGACAAGGATGTTAGTTATGAGTTTGGATATGGTTTGTCGTATACCACTTTTGAGTACAGTAATTTCAGTATCAGCAGCAGTTCGATAACGCCGAATGACAAGGTAACAGTCAGCGTAGATGTGAAGAATACCGGTGAGAGGGATGGAGATGAGGTAGTACAGATATATGTAAAGACACCTGACAGTCCGGCTTCACTGGAAAGGCCAATAAAGAGGCTGAAAGGATTTAAGAGGGTTACTATAGCATCAGGTCAGACGAAGCGGGTATCAATAGATATTGATTGTTATGATCTGTGGTTCTGGGATGCGGATAACGACAGGATCACTTTTGATCAGGGACGATATGTATTTGAGATAGGAGCCTCATCGAGAGATATAAAGGGACAGGTAGAAGCCAGGCTGAGCGGCAGATATAATCCTGAGCTTAAAGTGGTTGTTGCCGAATGCGGGGAAGTGGTTCTTAAACCCGGAGCGACAGTACAGACAAGTGTGACGGCAGCTATGACAGATGACAGTTTCTATGATATCAGTAAGGCTGGTGTTAGTTACATGAGCAATAATCCTGAGGTGGCAAGTGTTGACGGGAAAGGGCTGGTTACAGCCAGAGGAGTAGGAGTGGCAACGATTACTGCATATGTAACAATAGATGGCAAGACGGTATCAGACAGCTATCCTCTGAAAGTGATGCCTGACCTTAAAGCTGCTTCACTGGCTGTTAATGGTAAAACAGTAAAAGGATTCAATCCCGATGTAAACAGTTACAGCTATATGATATCCGGATCCTCTTCCAAAGCACCGCAGGTAACAGCTTCAGCTAAAGCTGAAAAAATAGAGGTTGATATTCTTCAGGCTGAAGTAGTTCCCGGAACTGCAGTTGTTACTCTAAAAGATAATACCACTGTGGAAGAAAATCAATATTATATAAATTTTGGTATCCGATCAGTCACTGATCAGTTCAATAGCTCCACTCCCGGAAAACAATGGACATGGATAAGGGAGAATCCTTCCAACTGGAGCCTGTCAAAAAAACCCGGATCGCTTGTTATTACAAGTGCTGAAGGAGAGATACAGGGAGACAGTAACAATGCAGAAAATATATTGTTACAAAGTGCCAACACAGACTGGACTATCACTTCCGGAGTCACTTTCTCAAGGAAGCCCTCAGGCTTTGGGCAGAATGGAGGATTGATAGCTTACCAGGATGATGATAATTATATCAAGCTTGTTTATAGTTCAGGTGGTGGGCGTATGGGTGGTTTCGGTGGCTCCGGAGCTCCTTCTCCCGGATCTTTATTACTCGTAGTGGAAGAAAACGGACATCAGAAAAATGCTGCAACACTAAGCATGAATGATATAATCAGAGATGATAATAAATTGTTTCTGAGGCTTCAGAGACAAGGAAGCAAGTATACTGCTTCGTGTTCTGTTGACGGCAGAAAATTTATTCCTGTAGGAACAGCAGATATAATGTTGAAAGATGTAATGGCTGGGATGATAGCATGTAACGGAGTTCCTCTCTCATCCCGCTTTGGTAATTTCCCTGGAATGACAGGGATGCAGAGACCAAGTGAACCTGAAACACCGTTTGAAGTTATGTTCGATTATTTCCACATTATTAACCGTGGATTAAGATAGAAAACTGATAATAGCAGGAAAACGCGAACATTTATTAAGGGAAAAGGAGCAATTATTTTTTTATTTGCTCCTGCCCTTATTTAGGTTTTGTGGTCGATAACTCTGTAAACGAATAAATATATATAATCAACTTAACTTAAATTATTATGAAAAAAATGTTTTTACGATCAGCAACATTGTTTGTTTTCTGTATCGTAATTATGGCTTTTATGCCGGGAAGTAATCCCGACAGGGTGCCTGCTTATCTTAACACTGCATATTCTTTTGAAGAGAGGGCAGCAGATCTGGTTTCCAGACTGACATCCGAAGAAAAGCAGAGTTTGTTGGGGAATAATATGGCAGCTGTGCCAAGGTTGGGTATCAACGTTTACAATGTGTGGGGAGAAGCTCTTCACGGTGTTGTTGGGCGATATAGCAACAGCGGCAGAACAGCCACTTCATTTCCTAACAGTGTAGCTCTTGGAGCTGCCTGGGATCCTGAACTGATGAAGCGCGAAACATCAGTGATTTCTGAAGAAGCCCGCGGATTTAATTATGAACAGATCTATACTCTTACTTACTGGTCACCAGTTGTGGAACCGGCCAGAGATCCCCGCTGGGGAAGGACAGGCGAATCCTTCGGAGAAGATCCTTTTCATATATCAAAAATAGCCAGTGGCTTCATTCAGGGTATTATGGGGAATGATCCTGTTTACTATAAGGCAGTCCCCTGTGGAAAGCATTATTTTGCCAATAACAGTGAGTTTAACCGTCATACAGGAAGCTCAGACATGGATGACAGAGATATGAGAGAATTTTATCTCCAGCCTTATAAATCTCTTATTGAGAAAGACGGATTACCCAGTATTATGACATGTTATAATGCTGTTAACGGAGTCCCTATGTCGGCAGATAAGTATCTTGTTGATACAATAGCAAGAAAAACCTACGGACTAAAAGGGTATATAACAGGCGACTGTGCTGCTATCAGCGATATTTATACAGGACATAATTATGCCAGCAGTCCTGCTGAAGCTGCTGCAATGGGATTAAAATCGGGTGTTGATACTGATTGCGGAAGCGTTTATCAGACAAGTGCCCTTGATGCCCTGGCACAAGGTCTTATCACAGAGGCTGATATGGATCGTGCTTTGGTTAATATGTTTACTATACGTATGAAGCTCGGGGAATTTGATCCCAAAAGCAAGGTTCGTTATTCCGGAATACGCCCGAATGTTATAAATGCTCCGGGTCATATAGCATTGGCAGAAGAGGTAGCAACAAAGACTCCTGTCCTGTTAAAGAATAATGTAGTTGCTGTAACAGGGGAAAAAGCTCTTCCTCTGAAAGCTGAGGTGGTAAAGAAAATAGCTGTTATAGGCCCTCAGTCAGAGAGAGTGGAGTTGGGTCCTTATTCAGGTACCCCTGAAGATTCTCTGAGTATAACACCCCTGGCAGGAATAATAAATTTCATAGAAAGGAATAATCTTAATATCGAAGTTGTAAACAGCGAAGGAGGAAATACATCAAGCCGTAGTGACTTCTTTAATGTAGCAGGTTTTTCTGTGGTTAAAAAAGACGGAACGGTAAAGGATTTTGATGCTTCGAAATATGATGCAGCAGCTAACGGGCTGGTGTTAAGTGCCGGAATGGGAACTGTTGCTTCAGTGAGAGGGATCAAAGACGGAGACTGGACTGCATATAATAATATTGATCTGACAGATGCCGATTCACTGAAAGTTAATTTAACTGTAAACAGTACCCTTGGAGGTATCGTTGAAGCCAGACTGGGATCTGTGTCAGGCAGTCTGATTGCTACCATTGAAGTGGCAGGAAACCCGCCCAGAGGGATGGGAATGATGGGTTTTGGCAGAAACAGGCCCGTTACAGCTAAAATAAATACTTTGGGAATAACAGGTAATCAGACTCTGGTTCTTGTATACCGGGCACCGGAAACAACAGCTATTGATAAGGAGACACTCAAGATGGCAGCCTCAGCTGATGTTGCAGTTATTTTTGTCGGTACAGATGACAGAACAGCAGGAGAGGAGTCTGACAGATTTTCTTTACTGCTTCCCGGTAATCAGTATAATCTTATAGAAGCAGTAGCCTCAGTCAATCCGAATACTGTAGTAGTAATGCAGACCCTTGGCATGGTAGAGGTAGATCAGTTCAAGGATAATCCGAATGTAGCCGGGATTATATGGACAGGCTTTAACGGACAGGCACAGGGAGCGGCTATGGCCAGAATACTTTTCGGAGATGTGAATCCCGGAGGTAAGCTCAATGCCACATGGTATAAATCGGTTAACGATCTGCCTCCGATAACTGACTATACACTCAGGGGAGGTAATAATAAGAACGGGAGGACCTATTGGTATTTCGACAAGGATGTTAGTTATGAGTTTGGATATGGTTTGTCGTATACCACTTTTGAGTACAGTAATTTCAGTATCAGCAGCAGTTCGATAACGCCGAATGACAAGGTAACAGTCAGCGTAGATGTGAAGAATACCGGTGAGAGGGATGGAGATGAGGTAGTACAGATATATGTAAAGACACCTGACAGTCCGGCTTCACTGGAAAGGCCAATAAAGAGGCTGAAAGGATTTAAGAGGGTTACTATAGCATCAGGTCAGACGAAGCGGGTATCAATAGATATTGATTGTTATGATCTGTGGTTCTGGGATGCGGATAACGACAGGATCACTTTTGATCAGGGACGATATGTATTTGAGATAGGAGCCTCATCGAGAGATATAAAGGGACAGGTAGAAGCCAGGCTGAGCGGCAGATATAATCCTGAGCTTAAAGTGGTTGTTGCCGAATGCGGGGAAGTGGTTCTTAAACCCGGAGCGACAGTACAGACAAGTGTGACGGCAGCTATGACAGATGACAGTTTCTATGATATCAGTAAGGCTGGTGTTAGTTACATGAGCAATAATCCTGAGGTGGCAAGTGTTGACGGGAAAGGGCTGGTTACAGCCAGAGGAGTAGGAGTGGCAACGATTACTGCATATGTAACAATAGATGGCAAGACGGTATCAGACAGCTATCCTCTGAAAGTGATGCCTGACCTTAAAGCTGCTTCACTGGCTGTTAATGGTAAAACAGTAAAAGGATTCAATCCCGATGTAGAAGGTTACAGTTATCGTCTTAAGAATACAGCCCCGGTGCCTCAGGTAAGCGCAGTAGCCTCAGGAAATAATGTCACAATTGATATTGAACAGGCAGAATCTGTTCCCGGGACAGCTATTATCACCCTCACAGATAACATTACCGTGGAAAAGAGCTTTTACAATGTTAACTTTGGTACCAAAGCAGTAAAGGATGAATTCAAAGCTACTTCTCTGGGCAGTCAGTGGCAGTGGGTAAGAGAAGATCCGGCCAACTGGAGCCTTTCGGAAAAAAGTGGGCATTTGGTTATAACTGCGGAGGAAGGAGATCTGGTATCAGAAAACAATAATGCAAAAAATATATTATTGCAGGATGCCAACACCGACTGGATCATTGACAGTAAGATAGTGTTCTCAAGGAGACCGGCAGGATTCTCTGAAAATGCAGGCTTACTGGCTTATCAGGATGATGATAATTTTGTTAAAGTGGTTTACACGGCCGGCGGATTCAGAAGGAGAGGTATGGGAGGATTCGGTGGCTCTTCAGGAGCCCAGGCCGGGATGGTGGAGATGATAGTTGAAAAAGATGGATACGAATCATCTGAAGCCACACTGGATCTGGAAGGTATAATTGGGAAAAATAATACCCTTATCATCAGGTTTGAAAAGACAGGAAACCTTTATACAGCATCATGTTCATCAGACGGCAGGAACTTCAGTGTTATAGGAACAGCTGAGATCATGCTGAAGGATGTCAAAGCCGGAATGATAACATGTAATGGAGTTCAGCCCACAGGTATGAGAGGCTTCCCCGGGATGTTCGGGCAACAGGGACAACAGTCACAACAGGTACCTTTCGAAGCAGCTTATGATTATTTTCATATAAAGAGTAAGGGTTTGAAATAAGCTTATCCACTATGATTATTGATGATCCGGGAAAAGGCAGGATCATGATAAGCAGCTGATTAATCCCCCGTATATATAATGCATTTACGGGGGATTTTTATTCGTTATAATGAAAATCATTTTTATACTGAAAAAAACTTGGCTATCTTTGATATATCAACAGAAGAAATCTATTCAACTTCTGACAGGATATAGATTTTGTTTAACTCGCCAACAGAATTTCCGGAACAGAGAATTCTGAAATTAAAAGTCAGGAGACTATAAGTCATTAATAATTATAAAATTACTGCTATGATTAAAAGTAATTACAGATTTGTTTATTTTAGTGTTTGTTGTTTTATAGTTGCAGCATTTTTCACTGCCTGTAAAACAGAAACAGTTAACCCGATTTATCTGGATACGGATTACTCTTTTGAGGAAAGGGCAGCAGATCTGGTCTCACGGCTGACCCTGGAGGAAAAGCAAAGTCTTCTGGGTAACACCATGCCTGCAGTACCCAGATTGGGAATTAATACCTATTATGTGTGGGGTGAAGCATTGCACGGAGTCGTCCCTATGTTTAATCCCAATGAGGCAGAAGCCACTTCATTTCCAAGCAGTACAGCACTGGCCTCTTCCTGGGATCCGGAACTGATGAAAAAAGAGGCAATAGCTATATCTGATGAGGCCCGTGCTTTTAATAATCCGGTTATTGCAAACCTTACTTACTGGTCGCCGGTTATTGAACCGGCAAGAGATCCACGTTGGGGAAGAACAGCTGAGACCTATGGTGAAGATCCCTTCCTGATTTCACAAATAGGAAGCGCATTTATACGTGGTATGATGGGAGATGATCCTGTATACCTCAAAACAATCCCCTGCGGGAAACACTATTTTGCCAATAACAGCGAATTTAACAGACATATTGGCAGCTCCGATATGGATGACAGGGATATGAGGGAGTATTATCTTGTACCTTATAAAAATCTTATTGAGAAAGATAAACTGCCCAGTATAATGACATGCTACAATGCAGTGAATGGAATACCAATGTCGGCCAACAGGTATTATGTTGACACTATACCGAGAAAGACATACGGACTCCAGGGATATATAACAGGTGATTGTGGTGCCATACAGGATATTCAGACGGGCCACCACTATGTTGAAACTGCTGCGGAAGCTGCAGCAGCAGGATTGAAATCGGGGGTAGATACCGATTGTGGAAGTGTATATCAGACAAGTGCAATTGACGCACTTAACAGAGGATTGATAACGGAAGCCGACATGGACATCGCACTTGTAAATATGTTTACCACAAGAATGAGAGCCGGAGAATTTGATCCGCCCTCTTCTGTCCCTTATTCCAATATAGGAAGAAATGTTGTCAACTCACCGGAACATGTTGCACTGGCTGCAGAAATAGCAGGAAAAACACCTGTTCTTCTGAAAAACAATGTCATTCAAAATTCAGACAAGAAAATCCTTCCTCTCCATGCTTCCGGAATGAAAAAAATAGCTCTTATAGGTCCTCAGGTTAATAAAGTAGAACTGGGACCTTATTCCGGCAGACCTCTTGAAGAAAATATGATAACCCCTCTGGAAGGGATAGAAAAACTACTGGACGAAAAAGCGGCTCCTGTTGAAATAGTGTGGACAGAAGGAGCAAATACAGTAAGTGACAATAATCTTTTTAGTGTCTATTGGTTTGAGATAGAAAAAAAAGACGGGTCTGTTGAACGCTACGATGCTTCCAGACCATATTCCACTTCTCCCGGGATCACTATTGGATCAGGATTGACACCTGAAACAGCTGTAAAAAGTATTATTGATAAAGACTGGACATCTTACAGAAATGTAAATATTTCTGATATTCAGAGTGTAAATATTAGTATGACTATCCCGGGAAGTGGTGGCAGCGTTGAGTTCAGGGCAGGTTCTCCTTCAGGAACTGTAATAGCAACAGTTGACGGGAGAGGAACAACAGGAATGTACAGTGCTTTTATGCCTTCAACACTTAGTGCAGAAGCCGTTCAAACAGGATTGGTTGGCAACCAGACACTGTATCTTGTTTACAGGGCTCCGGAAAAACCTCCGATAGAACAGGAGACAATTGATATGGCAGCATCAGCCGATGTTGTTGTTTTGTTTGTGGGAACAGATGATCATACGATGAATGAAGAAGCAGACCGTCTGACACTTGAACTTCCCGGCAATCAGTATGAACTGATAGATGCGGTAGCTGAAGCTAATCCAAATACCGTTGTTGTAATGCAAACCCACGGGATGGTAGAAGTTGACCGCTTTAAAGATAATCCCAATATTGCAGGAATAATATGGACAGGATTCAACGGACAGGCTCAGGGTACAGCCATAGCCAGTATCCTCTTTGGGGATATAAACCCGGGAGGAAAACTGAATTCTACATGGTACAGGTCCTTAAGAGATCTTCCTCCTATTACGGATTATGAACTAAGAGGCGGAAGAAATAAAAACGGAAGGACATTCTGGTATTTCAATAAAGATGTATCATATGAGTTTGGGTATGGCCTTTCCTATACCAGTTTTGAGTATTCCAATTTTAGTATAAGTAAAGACGAAATAAGCCCAAATGATAAAATAACAGTTAGTGTTGATGTTAAAAATACAGGCGATGTTGACGGTGATGAGGTTGTACAGATATATATGAAAACACCTGAAAGTCCGGCTTTACTTGAACGACCTGCAAAAAGGCTGAAAGGGTTCCAAAAAGTTTTTCTAAAAGCCGGAGAAACAAAAACAGTACCTGTTGATATCGATTGTGCAGACTTGTGGTTTTGGGACTCTGCCGGTGACAGGCTTATTTTTGACCAGGGGAAATATATCTTTGAAATAGGTTCTTCATCAGAAGATATCCGCGGCAAGGTAGAAACGGTTATGAACGGGGAATTTAATTCTGTTCTGAAGACTGTTGTTGCTGAATGCGGGAAAGTTGTACTGGGAGCAGGTAATTCAGTACAGACAAGTGTTACAGCTGCCATGTCAGACGATAGCTTTTATGATATAGAAAATGCTGAAGTGTCTTATTCTTCAAATAATCCCTCGGTAGCAGATGTTGATGAGAATGGTCTGGTAACTGCAAAAGGGCCGGGCATGGCAACTATCACGGCAGAAGTTACGATAGAAGGAAAAACATTGTCAGATGGGTACCCACTGAAAGTTATGGCAGACCTTACTCTGGCAGGTATTCAGATTGACGGAGAGAATATTCCGGATTTCAGTCCTGATATTAAAGCCTATAGTTACCTTTTTGAGGATGAGACCGACAAAATGCCTGAAGTTACAGCTTTACCTGCCGCTGAAGGGATGAATATCAATATATCTCAGAGTAAATCTGTTCCAGGGACAGCCCTGATAAGCATTACAGATGATATTACAGGACAGACAGGTAAATATGCTGTGAATTTTGGAACTCTGTCGTACAGTGATCCTTTTGAACCAACTGCTCTTAATGAGAAATGGAGCTGGGTAAGAGAGAACCCTGATAACTGGAGCCTGACGGAAACTACAGGAAGTATTTCTGTGACTGCTCAAAGAGGCGATATTCAGGGTACCGTCAATAATGCGGAAAATATATTACTGCAGAGTGCAAACACTGACTGGACAGCAGAATCCAGGGTTGTGTTCTCCAAAAGGCCCCGGGAAACTGATCAGCAGGGTGGCATCATTGCATATCAGGATGATGATAATTTCGTGAAGCTTGTTTATAAAAGATCCAGCAAGGGATTTATGGATAATGATGAATATATTGAACTTCTCGTTGAGAGAGAAGGAGCACAATACTCAGCTGCCAGTGTTAAAGCCCGTGACCTTGTACAGGACGATCTCACCATAGTTTTTAAAATTGAAAAGAAAGGGAGCATTTATACTGCTTACTATGCTACAGGAGGGAAAGGTTTTGAACTACTTGGGTCAACAGATGTTGTATTAAGCGATATTAAAGCAGGCTTACTGGCCTGTAACGGAGAACCGACATCCGGAGGAATGATGAATGCTGTTGCCGAAATGATGGGTGTTGGTGATGAAAGTGAAGTTGATCCCCTAAAAGTGCGGTTTGATTATTTTAATATTACAAACTCAGGCAGATAAGAGATAGAGATGGCTTTTTAGGATCAGAAAACAGGATAATGAATTCCGTATTAAAGAGGTTTGTTTTTATAATTCTCGGGGGAGGACTTTGCTTCCTGTTACTCCAGAGATCATTTATATCCCGGACTGATAATTACGGGCCGGTAGAAAAAACAGGGCTGATCAGCATCGGGAATAACACCGGTGAGAAAGGATACAGGGATGTTATATTATATAATGGCCGTCTACTGGCAGTGGGGACAGAAGGACGGATCGATCATGTTAATAATTCCGGTGTTGTCACTCCACTTAACACTGTAGTGAAAAATGATCTTAATTGTATTATCAGTGAAAATAATGACATTATTATAGTTGGAGATGGAGGGACAATACTGATTTCGAAAGATGGAATAAATTTTGAACCGGTAGAATCGGGAATCAAAAAAAACATTCATTCTGTAACATGTTTTAATGGTATGCTCATTGCTTCAGCTGACGACGGGGTTTTACTCGTCTCAGGCAACGGTAATCTATGGAGTATTATACAGCTAAAACTGAATGGGAACATTGTTTCAGTCACTTCAAATATGACATTATGTATAGCCGTAACTGACAGAGGTGAAATACTAAAATCTCAGGATGGATTAAACTGGAGCATTACTGATTTCAATAAAGAATATGAAGGTTATTACAAAGCCTGTTTATTCACAAAAGCTTTTTTGAGTGATAACAGAATTGTTATCGCAGGCCGACATTATGACGGTACTCCCGTTGTGTTATTTTCAACTATGGGAAATGTATGGACAGAGAGAACTCTTGTTTACAATGATATCTACGGAAAGCCCAGCTTATTGAAAACAGTGCCTAACGACATTGCATATGATGAGCCGGGCGATCAGTTTTTTATTGCATGTGATCAGGGCGAGATATTAAGCCTGCCTTCATGTACTCAATGTAACGTACTGGCCAAAGTGTCAGAAAATGATATTTTTGGAATACTATGTTCCGGTCATGATATTGTCAGTGTCGGAGAAGCTTATTCAGTAGAGGTATTAAATATCAGATATTAATTATCTGAAAACTCTTACAATGTTTTCTGTCAGTTATCGATGAACCCGGGAGTTAATGGTTTCCTGTATCCATTTGTTTAGCACTATAGTTAGGGTCTGAATTATGACATAACAGGTATTAACTGCTGGTATGTTGGTATTATTAATCATAAAATCATATCTTTACAAATAATACTCAAATGGATTTTATATGAATTACAATCAATTCGAAAATTTAAATATCCCTCCGGTCTGGAGAAAATATCTTTCCAACTATAAGAGGATATTACTTATTTTATTTTTTATAGTATTACTGGCAACATCTCTTTTTCAGATTGATCCTGAGGAAGTCGGCGTTATTACCCGTTTCGGCAAATATATCAGGAGTGTAGATCCGGGACTTAATATAAAATTTCCTGTAATTGAGAGATTATACAAGGTTGCTATAGAAAGACAGCAAAAGGAAGAATTCGGGTTTCGAACAATAAATCCGGGTATCCAGTCCGATTACATTAAGCAGGGTACGGCCGATGAGTCCTTAATGCTGACGGGAGATCTTAACCTGGCAGATGTTGAATGGGTTGTCCAGTACAGGATAGAAGATCCTTATCTTTTTCTTTTTAAGGTCAGGTCACCTGTAACGACTCTGAGAGATATTTCAGAAGCCTCTATGCGGCAGATAGTAGGCGACAGAACGGTCAATGAAGTACTCACAGTGGGAAGAAGTGAAATAGCAAATAAAGTGCACCTGCAAATGCAGGAATTATGCAGTGAATATTCACTTGGGATTAAAATTGAACAGGTTGTCTTACAGGATGTTAATCCTCCTGATCCGGTTAAGGATGCTTTCAATGCTGTCAACCAGGCTCAGCAGGAGAAAGAAACGCTTATTAATCAGGCCCGTTCAGAATATAATAAAGTTATCCCACGTGCAGAAGGCCAGGCAGAGGAGACTATACAAAAAGCAGAGGGTTATGCAACAGAACGCGTAAACAATGCTCTGGGAGAAGCCACAAGATTTACAGCCCTATATAAAGAGTATATTAAAGCTCCTGAAGTAACAAAAAGAAGGCTTTATCTTGAGACAATGACAGATGTTATCCCAAGGCTTGGTAATAAGATAATAACTGATGAAGAGGGAGGTAATGTATTGCCTCTTCTGCAAATGCAGCTTAAAGAAAAATGATGGTTTTAACCATGAAGGATTTTAATAATGGCAGGTATCTGTGCAAATGGAGAGAGCCTGCAATAATAAAAAAATAAAATTTCCCCTATGAAAAATTCAAAAATCATAATATATTCCGTTGTCTGCCTGCTTGCTCTTATAGTTATACTTCAATCAGTTTTTATTGTAAAAGAAACAGAACAGGCTATAGTAACACAATTCGGCAGGCCGGTAGGAGAAGCTAAAACAACACCGGGGCTTAATTTAAAAGTTCCTTTTATTCAGAAAGCCAATTATTTTGAAAAAAGATTTCTTGAATGGGACGGAGATCCTAACCAGGTCCCGACAAAAGATAAAAAGTTCATCTTTGTTGATGCTTATGCCCGCTGGCAGATAACCGATCCCTTGCAGTTTTTCAAAAGACTTACCAACGAAAGAGGAGCCCAGTCAAGACTTGATGACATACTTGACGGGGAAACCCGTGATTATATTGCCAATCATGACCTCGAAGAAGCAGTCCGTTCAAGTAACAGAACACCTATGCCTTCAGGAATTGCCGGGGAAGAAGTCGGAGACACTCTCTCCGATATTAACACCGGCAGACTTAGCATACAGGAAATGATACTGAAGTCTGCCAATGAAAAAGCAAGCGATCTCGGGATCGTTATACTTGATTTCCGTTTAAAAAGACTTAATTATGTTGAAGAAGTCAGGACACAGGTATATGAGCGTATGATCAGTGAAAGGTTCCGTATCGCAGAAAAATTCCGGTCTGAAGGAGAAGGAGAAGCTTCAAAGATAAATGGTGAAAAAGAGAGAGATCTCAAGAAGATACAATCTGAAGCCTTCAGGACAGCTGAAGAAATAATGGGAATAGCTGATGCAAGAGCTACCGATATTTATGCTCAGGCTTATAACCAGACATCAGCCTCACGGAACCTCTATAGCTTTGTCAAATCAATGGAGACCTTCGAAAGAACATTCGACACCACAACAACTGTTATCCTTTCTACAAACAGCGAACTATATAAATACCTGGTCGACTTCGAATAATTTCAGATCAATACAAAATAGTTTTACCCGGGTGAGAGCTTGTTCTTAATGTGAAAAAGCCTGTTTGTCAGAAGTTTTTCATGACAGGGAATGACAGTTAATAAGAATAATTGTTAATTTAGCTCTGAAGACCTGTATTATACTATAACCTTAAATTATTAACCATGAAAGAAAAATCTGATCGTGGGAAAAATATTTTTCCCCGCCTGTTTTTTGTTTTTGCTCTTGCAATTATTTTTACTTCATCCTGTCAGGATGTTAACAAGGAAAGGGTAAGCAGTTATGCTGAAGACCGTGCACTGATTGAGGATCTTCAGGCTCGCTATATGTTTGCACTTGACAATGATGATCTGGATACTTATATTGGGACATTTACAGAAAATGGTATTCTTGATATTGGTGAGGGAGAATGGAAGGGAAGGGATTTTATTAAGGAAACGCTGGAAGCCATACCTGAGGAAGAACCTTTAACAACAGATACTACTTTGCATCGTGTAACAGGCAGGCATAATATTACAAATATTGTGCTTAAAATTGAAGGAGATACTGCTTGGGGAAGAGCCTATTGGTTTCACATGTCTAACGACAATCCTGAAAGAGGTGGAGTACTGGATAATTACGGTCATTATGAGGATGTGATGGTAAAGATTGACGGCGAGTGGTTTTTCAGCAAACGTAAAATCTTTAACGAACAAATCGGCCGATGGGCTGCACCCGAAGGGAATCCGGCATGGTAGGGAGAGAGATGGTCTGCTCTCAGGTAAACCTGATGCGGACTTCTCAGAAGTAGAGGGGATTGTGAACCAACTCTTCGAATGCCTTACTATTCAACTATTTAGGATATACAATTCACGTTGCAGGTTACGAATAAGCGAAAATTTATCGCATGCCATTTATCTGCTATTGACCACCGTTAGTCTGCATGTATCATGGGTTTAAAGATACGCAAATCTTAAATACTAACAAACGGTCTATCTATTAATCTTTTTCCTTTGGTGAAAGGTGCAAGTCTATCTATATATAGATTCTTGC
>ERZ795057.996-NODE-996-length-26278-cov-8.342867_pt1 | contig 26278 bp, 24 predicted proteins | sample MGYA00375141_ERZ795057 | MGnify/ENA primary metagenome ERZ795057 (study PRJEB30186, sample SAMN05720163) | activated sludge metagenome | isolation source: Anaerobic digester | place: Hong Kong | collected 2015-01-26 ...
TATCATCGGCACAACGGGGAGCATAGCGAAGACTGCTTTATGCAACTGAACTGGCTGTTCAATTTCAGGAAGAATCAGAGCTATCTCGTGTTTACGGACAGAAGCGGATACGGCATAGCCGAAGGAGAGTTTGTCGGTATGGGAACGTGGGAAGGTTATGTCAGCGGGGGAATCAACGATCTGTATGAGATGGGATGGGATCCTTCTTCTGTCACGGACACGGTTTCTGAATATTCTGTTCAGCTGACGGGGAGCGGGACAGCCGATTGTACGATCAGAAATCTTCAGAATTTTACCGTAACTCCCCTGACGGAATACAGGTACTCGGTGAATAATGGGACGACAGAATACGTTACTTCAGATGAGGATGCTTTGATCACCTTATTAAACTGCTCCGGTGGAGATTTTCTGAAAGTATGGTAAAATAAATCCGGAGAGAGTTTAAATTTTAAAAACATTGGTAGATTTCTATGAAAAAATTTCTAACGTTAGTCCTGATTTTGTTTTCAGCTTCAGTCTGTTTTTCCGTGGAATTCAGCAACGATTATATCGGGCTCGATATAGAATTCCAGAAGAATGACATCGTTCGCACTTTTATCCATTCAGATTATCTCACGAACAACACGGTAGATCTGATGTTTACGTACGGCCCTCAGATGACAGACCCATTCAGATTCAGGTTTGGTCTCGGCTGTCAGGATCTTTCAAATTACTATGGAAGTCTCGGGCTTCAGTTTAAGATTCTGGAGTTTCTGAACAGTACCAACGGCAGAATTTTTGGCCTTTATACAGCTGCCGATTTTAAGCTTGGAATGGATTATATCGACGCCAACCTATCGGCAGAACTGTTTGTTCCAGTCAACGCGTTTTCCGGTTTCCAACTTGGAATCGGGGTCAATCATGAACTTTCTCCTTTTGTCTCCCTGTCTTATTCCGGGGGATTATATCCGATGCAGATTTCAAAGTGAAATGATATTTCATCATTTTTAAGGGGGAATACATGTGGTAAAGAAATTACTTTTGGCAGTTGCTCTGGTTGTTATGATTCTTGGGTTCAGCAGTTGTTCTGTGATTTTCCAGTCGATGGACGGGAATCTCGGTTATTTTCCGCAGGCTTCCGGAAGACCGGTCGGTTCTTTTTCAGAATCAGGCGAATTATGGTATGTCTTCAGTCCGATGGTGTTAAATCTCAACGACACGAATTTAAAACTCGATGAACTGATCAGAACGGGACTTGCCCCTTACAAGGCAGATTTTGCAAAGGATATAAAGATTGTGGAAGGTTATACGGTTATGGATTTCATCATCAGCTATTTTGTCCCGGTCATCGGCAGAGAGACGATCACCGTTGAAGGGGAAGCTTATCAGCAATAAAGTTTAAAGCATCTTTGTAAAAAGGCCGTTTTATTTTAAAACGGCCTTTTTGCTATTTATAATAGCACCTCTATATCGTTTTTTATTTTCTCCGGTTCTTTTGCGGAGGCGATTCTTTTAACGACATTTCCCTCTCGGTCAACTAGAAATTTGGTGAAATTCCATTTAATCGCATGAGAACCGGCCAGTCCGGGCGCTTCGTTTTTCAGGAATTCGTACAATGGATGAGTATCTTTTCCGTTGACGTCAATTTTGGCAAATACCGGAAAGGTTACCCCATAATTCATCTTGCAGAAATTCTGTATTTCCTCGTTGCTTCCAGGTTCCTGACCGCCAAACTGATTACACGGAAATCCGACGATCTGCAATCCCTTATCTTTGTATTCATTGTACAGATTTTCCAGTCCCTCATATTGTGGGGTGAAGCCGCATTTGCTCGCTGTATTTACAATCAGGAGCACTTTTCCACGGTAATCCGACAGGTCTTTTTCAAATCCGAAGGCATCGTCAAATTTGAAGTCGTATAAACTCATAAAATCACCCTTTCATGATTATATAAAACTAATAATCGTTGCCTGATATAGAAGACGCAGAGGAATAAAAATAATTTAGGGTTCTCGTTAAAAAGCAATAATATGTTGGTTAATGTAGAATGATATAATGCCTTATAAAACTGATCAGGAGGTTGATGTATGAAAAAGATTCTATTATTGTCTTTGTCTGTTCTTTTGTTGAGTGTCTGTACATTTGCATTTCAGGTAACGATGGTCACCGATTCGGGTGGACTGGGAGACCAGTCATTTAACGACGGGACGTGGGCCGGTGTTGAGAAGGCTGCAACGGAACTCGGTATCGAGTCAAGGGTCATTCAGTCACATGAACAGAGCGACTTTGTTCCCAACCTTTCACAGGCGGCACAAAACTCCGAGTGTGTCATTGCCGTTGGCTATATGCTCGAAGAAGCGCTCAAGGCAGTTGCACCGCAGTATCCTGATACAGATTTTATCGGAATCGATATGGGAGAACTCGGTCAGCCAAATATCAGAACCTATTCATTTAAAGAGCAGGAAGGCGGATTTCTTGCCGGTTTTATCGGTGCTGCCATGACGAATACGGGCATCATTTCCGTCGTCGGTGGAATTCCTATCGCACCGGTTCAGAGGTATGAGATCGGATATCGAGCGGGCGCTTCAGCGTACAACCAGATTCATGATGCCGATGTACAGGTACTTGTCGGTTATGTTCAATCCTTTATCGATGTTCAGAAGGGGAAGACGATGACCGTTTCACAGCAGTCACAGGGTGCGGATATTACATTCCAGATTGCCGGACTCAGCGGTCTTGGTGTCTTTGAAGCCGTAAAGAGCGCTGGGGAAGGGTATTATGCCATTGGCGCGGATATGGATCAGGATTATCTCGTTGAGGGCCGGGTGCTCTGTTCAGCGCTGAAGAGAATTGACAATGCAGCCTATTACGGGATCAAGGATTCTTATGAAGACTTCTTTTCCGGCGGACTTGTAACACTCGGACTTGTTGAGGACGGTATAGGGATCAGTCCGATGACTTATACAAGAGACAAGGTTCCCGAACATATTCTCCTTGAGATCAGTGGGATTGTCTATTCGGCAAAGACAGGGGTGTTAAAGATTCCTGAAACAGAGGAAGAACTTGAACGGTTTGTCGTAAAGTTTTAAAAGCTTCAGATAAGTCACTTTTTTAAAAGACCGGTATCCCGTATACCGGTCTTTTTTCAATTCGGCAAGTTATAAAAACACTCTAAAAAAATTTTCTTCTCTTCACCCATGCTTAATATATTATGCGTATAAGTAGATAAAAATGTGATCACATTAATTGGCTAATGTGCGGGGGGAGAGTAAATGAAGATTACGATCAAGCTGATTATCGCCTTTTGTATTATTATCGTCTTGTTTTTTTGCATTTATCTGGTTTCAAGTGGTTCTGAAATGAATATAAAGCATAATACCGATATGATAACGGAGCAGATAAAGAAATCGGAAGTGGATTTTGAGACGGTTATAGAAGTGAACGATTTTCAGACGGATGTGGAACGAATGATAGAGATCGTTCTCAGTTTGGGTTATGTAACGGATAGTGAGAAACAGAATGAGATGTATCGGGATTTCTATTCACGGATGGAGCAGATTGTAGCCGAATCTGAAAAGACAGGGGTGTCGGAGAACATGCTGCATCTGTTGGATGATCTGAAATTCAACGTCGATGACGTGTTTTCGTATAAACAGGCAGAATTACATCAGACGGAAGTTTTGAACGATCAGAAGGCAAAACGTAAGGGAAATATCGAAGCGATCGAAGCGATCGAAACGAAGATAAAGAAATACATCAAGCTGAGAGCGTATAAACTTGAAGATCTTGAAACAGAGCTGAATACGATAGATACGACAGGATCGACAGGAACTCATAAAAAAGAGATCTATGAACTGATAAATTCCGCCGGCCTATCAGTCTTTGAACTTGAAAAGATCTGGGATAATGGAATAGAACCTGAGCTTAAAACAGAGTTGAACCTTGATGGATTTCCACTGATTACGAGGGAGATACTGAGAAATACACAGGAAAGTCTCGGGTTGAACCATAATCTTCAGAAAGAGATCGGTCAGATTTATGAAGAGTTGAATGATGATGACGGATTCGAAAAGACCGTCGCTCATCTTATTTTTCTTGAAGGCTTGAAAATATACGCCATGGAGATTGATGAAATGTCCGCCTTTTTAAAGAATTCAAGAGAATTACAGGTGGAAAACGGTTTTCTGGATCAGGATATCGAATACAAGGAATACGATATCGAATCAACGAAGAACATCTCACTCGATATCATCAACGAAGATATTGCGAGACAGGTCGATGAGTTGAATTTATACATGGAGGAACGTTTTGACAATCAGGAACTCAGCCTGAAGATGAGTCTCGGGAAGATACAGAATGTCAGTGGTGAAGGTGAAGCGAGTCTCGTGAATGACAACGGGAAGATCAATCTGATCATCACTTTCTCTATTCTTTTGAGCATGGTGGTAGCCGTTTATATCATCTTTGACATGAGACGTCAGGTGGCTGTTGTGGTCAGACATTCCAGGATGATCAGAAAACTCGATTTTACGGCGGATATTCCGTTCAGTCTTAGAAAACGAAATAAGAATGAATTCAACCGGATACGAAAAGAACTCAGTACGATAGCCGGTACACTCAGGGAAACCATGTACGATGTGAAGACCGCATTTGATCATGTCGGAAATTCTTCGGAGGTGATCAAGCGGATTTCCGATCAGTCTGCTGAAAGTACCGTCAATTTACATAATCGGATCGAATTGACCGGAAAGAGCATCAAATTAACGTCGAATTCTATCGAGGAGATCAGTTCATATGTGGAAGAGATCGCAGCGAGTTCCAAGACGGTGGTAGAACTCACCAACAAGATCAATTCAGATGCCATAGAAACGGCTGAAGCGGCGAAAACGGGGACTGAAGAGATGAAAGAAATCTCCGAACTGCTTGTTAAAACGCATCAAGATGTCACGCGCAACGATGAAGTCGTCAATTCAGCCGTTCAGGAACTTGAATTCCAGGCTAAAAACATTGCGGGAATACTTGAATCCATCGAAGGAATAGCGAAGCAGACGAATTTACTAGCCTTGAATGCAGCGGTTGAAGCGGCTCGCGCAGGAGAAGCGGGGAAAGGATTTGCCGTAGTAGCGGATGAGATCCGAAAATTAGCGGAAGAGACGAATGTGGCAACCGGAAGTATAGAAAAACTTCTGAAACAGATACAGAATGGTATTTCATCGATCAATACGACTTCAAAGACGACGACGGGGCTGGTTCTGAATATAACCAGAAAATCAGAAACGGCCTTGGATCATTTCATGTCCATATCAGAAAGGCTGCGTTCCGTAACCGAAGCCATCAGTGAGCTCAGTGCCTCCTCCGAAGAACAGAATACGGCGATAGAGGAGATAGCGGTCGAAGTTAACAGATCCGCTCAATCCATGGTGAATGCGACTGATGAGGTGGAATTGATAGAGGGCCTTGTCCGGACTCAGAAAGAGACCGTGGAAGACACGAACAGATCGGCTTATGAGATGCAGCGGCTCGCGGAAGAGTTAAAAGGGGAGCTCGATAAATTTAAAATCTGATTGAAACCACAATTGCCTTAAATAATATAACGTTTACCGCGAGTAGCTCGCGGTCTTTTTTTTGTGGTGAGGAACAATTGAATTAGTAATTCACTGAATATAAAAAAGGCAGACTATACTCACAGTCTGCCTTTTGGATGAGTTGTCGGATCAATTCTTTTCGAGATTGAAGATGGATCGTCCCACGACTGGAATGATGATCAATGCGATGAGGGCGAATACGCCGTTGACTACCCAGAACCTTGACAGGGACATGTAATCCTGGCCAAGGGCAAATCGGATATTCTGAGCGATATAGGTCATCGGAAGGGCCGCTCCAACTCCCTGAAGCCATTTTGGGAGTAATTCCAGCGGGAAATATACCCCGGCAAAGAACATCATGATAGTCGAAAAGACATTGGCAATATTCATGGCCGCGTTTGGTTCCCTGAATATCAGAAGGAACAGACCGCCGAGTCCCATCATGAGGAACATGGAAGTGAAATAGGTTACACTCAGATAGAGTAGGTTGATGTGAAATGAGACGCTGAATATCAGTTTCGCAAAGATCAGGATGATGATGATGGTTGCCAATGAGATGATCAGGTTGTTGATGATATCGGCTGCAAGAAACTGTGATCCTTTAAGCGGCGTGGATAATAATCTCTTGATGATATTCTGCTTTCTGTAATAACCGAAGCTCACGATCAGGGCCGTGATACCGGAAAGCGTAATGGAAACGGCTATGACTCCCGACATGATATAGCCGGTTGAGGTGATCGGTTCATCACTGAATTCCTTGTTGACGGTCTTGACGTTCAGGATATTTTCAAAACCAGCCAGTTCCTTTCTCAATTCGGTTACCAGATTCTGAACGAGTGCTTCGTACATCTGAAGTCTGGTCACGTCATCCGCGTTGTAATAGCCTTTAACCCGCCATTTTCCATCGACTTTAAACAGTCGGATACCGAAATCCACATTATCCAGTGAGTATTCTACACTCTGTTTGAGATTCAATTCGGAATCTACGGAGAGCGGTTTCAGGTTTAATTTATCCGATGCGTCGAGGATCTCTTTTTCGACCGATGCGTCTATGTCCTCATCAATCAGTATGGCATATCGTATTTCCTCCGTACCGGTTGAAACGGATGTGGTTGATGTGCCACCGAATGCCAGACCGAAAATAATCAAAAACATGATCGGAAAGGCAAGGGTCCAGAAAAGTGCCGATTTATCTCTTATTCGGCTGATCATAAAAGCCTTTAACATACCGAGTGTGAGTTTCATCTTATTCCCCCCCATCCCATTTGAACACTTTTAGTGAGATTAAAAGCATAGTGATTGTCCAGAGCAACGGGACAAGATACAGTGTGTAATGTGGGACCGGTGCATCCATCAATCCCATTGACTTTCTCATCCCTGCTGCAAGATAGGTGAGCGGGTTGATGTAGACGAACCAGCTGATTGCCGGTGGGAGATCGAAGACCGGAAAATACAGCCCGCCGAGAAACTGCATCGGGAAGAACAGCAGATTTGCCAGTCCCGAAGCTGAATTGGGTGTCTTGGACACTGTTCCGACGAAAAAACCAAACGTGAGTGCCAGGACAGCTGTCATCACCGCGAACAGGATGGATTCCGGTTGAAAAACCGCCCAGGTTACTCCGTAGAACAGTTTTGCGTAGATAAGAAGCAGAACGAATGCAATGCCCATAAAGATCATATTGGAAAAGATCGTGGCACTCATGATCTGACTTGTTTTCATCGGTGTACAGGCAAACCGTTTAAAAACTCCTTTACTCCTGATGTAGGCGAGATTGATTCCCATGTTCATCAAGCCGGTACTGAAAAAGGCCATGATAAGCACTCCCGCAAAGAAATAATCGGCATAGTTGAAATCTTCGGTCTGTCCGACAACTTCACTGGAAATTTCCACTTCCGGGATCTGAATGTTCATCTGTTTTGCGGCTTCAAGGTTGACCTGTGCCATGACCTGAGTCATGATATCGCTCGCCATAGAAGAGGTATCCCTTAGTTCCACCTTTTGAATGATGACCTCGGGTTTTCTGTCCTCAGGAACTTCTCCGAGCCTTGACAGAAGAAGAACCTGTCCGAATTTCTGATTGAAGTCCTCAGGCAGCTCAAGTACGATATCCGCTTTCTGTTCCTTCAGAAGGGTATACGCCTCCTCCTTGTCCGACAGCCTTGTGATCTTGAATAAGGGATCCTTGCCTTCTTCGGAAGGCGTACCGATGGCATCGACGACCTGATTGATGATCTGACTGCCCAATCCGGTTCCAGAGTTATCGATCAGGATCATGTCAAAACTGAGATCTTCTCCGCTCATATTCGAAAAGATAAGGACCATGATGGTGAAAAGGATCAGGGGGAAGATGAATATCCAGAAGATAGTCTCCTTTTCCCTTACCCCACTTATTAAAAGACTTTTAAACAGTGCTCTGTTCATCAGTCCCTGAGCCTCCTTCCTGTAAGGGACAGAAACACATCCTCAAGGTTAGGTTGACGAATACTGATATCATTCAGACTCATTCCCTTTTCATTTGCCCACGATAGTAATTTTTCAAGAATGGAATGCAGTTCTTTTGTGGGGATGATGACATTGTCATCTTCTACCTCCACTTCCTCCACATCCCATGAGTTCAATTCCCTGATCTCTTCCGGGATGAGTTTGGCCTTGAATTCGATATAATTTCGTTCCCCAAGCCGCTTGATATGTTCCGCCGGTGTACCCATGGCGATGATCTTTCCGTGATCCATGATGCAGACGACATCGGAGAGTTCCTGGGCCTCTTCCATATAATGGGTTGTCAGAAATATCGTCTTCCCCTCTTTTTTAAGATGATTGACGATGTCCCAGATATTTCTCCTCGCCTGGGGATCCAGACCGGTCGTCGGTTCATCAAGGAAGATCATGTCCGGATCGTTGATCAGTGCGCAGCCGATGGCCACACGCTGTTTCTGACCACCCGATAATTTTTCAACCAGATCATTTTTCTTCTCTTCAAGGGAGACGAATCCGATGACCTCATCGACAGGCAGATTCTTTTTAAAGAGAGACGCAAATAATTCAAAGACCTCCCTCACCTTCAAATGCGGGATGAAGTTTGTGGATTGGAGTGATACACCCATTCTTTCCTTGGCGTCCCGTGTGACATGTTTCATCTTTTCTCCGAAAAACTCAATCTCACCGTCATCGGAATTTTTGATTCCCTCGATGATCTCAAGGGTCGTTGTCTTTCCGGCACCATTTGGCCCGAGCAATGTGAAAACCGTTCCCTTACTGATCTCAAAACTGATTCCGTCAACGGCCTTGACCGTTGGATAGTGTTTTTTCAGATTGTCTACCTTTAAAATTGTATTTGGCACTTCAACACCTCCAGAGTGTAATAAATCAAGTGGTTTGCTCTTCCATTGCAATTCCTCTGTAAATCAATTCACCCGTTTTGTACAGTATCTTTCTTATTTCATCGACATCAAACGGCTTGTTGGAATTATAAGTCATCGTGGCCAATCCATGAGTAAAGACCCAGAGATTGAAAAATATTTCATTATAATTTATAATTGAAAATTTTTGCACATATTCATCGTTTTTAATACTGTTAATAACATTTTCGTCAACATGGTTGATCGAATCTGGATTCAGTTCAAAAGATTTATTCAAAAAAAGATAAGAAAACAGATTTTTCTCGGTTTTGGCAAAAACAACGTAATTTACACCCACTTCGAGAAAGCTGATTTTTTTTCCATTGTCTGTTATAAATTTGATGAAATAATCATTGACGACCCCGTATAAATCGTTCTTCAACTCTTTGATCGAATTGAATTCTGAATAAATCGGATGGGTGGAACACCCCTGCTCTTTGGCTATATTACGGGTTGTCAGAGCTTCCTCACCTTTTTTTCTAAGGATTTTCAGGGCGGTATTCAGTATAGATTTCTTATCATAAATCACTTTTGGCGGCATGGATAGACTCCTGTTTAAGAAACGTTTGTTACGTAACATATGTTACCATAAAATCTGAAAGATGTCAAATTCTTCAAAAAATAGTGATTTCTTTAGATATAAAGAATAATAAGAATCTAAACAACTCTGAGTGGTGAAATTCAGTAAAAATTAGTTGATTATGACCTTTGCGAAATAAATAACATATGTTTAAATACTAATGTAAGACAGAAAGAGAGACATATCAGATTACAGGAGGGGACACATGAGCTTATTCGAAAATGCAGTAAAACAGTTTACAAAAGCAGCAGACGTGATGAATCTTGATGCAAGCATGAGAGACGTACTTTCAAAGCCAAAGAGAGAATTAACCGTTAATTTCCCAGTTAGAATGGATGACGGTACGGCAAGAGTTTTCACAGGACACAGAGTTCAGCATAACATAGCAATAGGACCGGCAAAGGGTGGAATCAGATATCATCAGAACGTATCCTTAGACGAAGTTAAGGCATTGGCATTCTGGATGACATGGAAATCCGCAGTTGTAGGAATTCCTTACGGTGGAGGAAAAGGTGGCGTTCAGGTAGATCCTAATCTCCTTTCCGAAGGCGAACTTGAGAGACTTTCAAGAAGATTCTTCTCAGAAATACAGGTTATTATTGGCGAAAACAAAGACATCCCCGCACCAGACGTAAATACAAACGGACAGATCATGTCATGGTTCATGGACACCTATTCCATGAACAAGGGACACTCAGTTCTCGGTGTTGTTACAGGAAAGCCTATCGAACTTGGTGGATCACTCGGAAGAACGGAAGCAACCGGTAGAGGCGTCAGAGTTTGTGCTGAAGAAGTTGTCAAGTATCTCAACGAAACGGGAGAGATCAACAAGCCGATCAACGAAATGACAATCGCTGTCCAGGGATTCGGAAACGTTGGAAGCTACGCAGCAACACTCATCAACGATGAACTTCACGGAAAAATTGTAGCAGTTAGTGACATTTCCGGCGCATACTACAGCTCAACGGGACTCAACACAACAGAACTCATGGAATACGTTACGGCTAACGGATCACTTGAAGGATACAACGGAGCAGAAAAGAAGATGACGAACGAAGAACTTCTCGAGCTCGACGTTGACATGCTCATCCCAGCCGCTCTTGAAAGTGTTATCACTGCAAAGAACGCAGGAAACGTCAAGGCAAAGATCATCGTTGAGGCTGCAAACGGACCTATCGATCCGGAAGGCGAAGAAATCCTTCTCGGTAAAGGTGCTATCATCGTTCCTGACTTCCTTGCAAACGCAGGTGGTGTTACGGTATCATACTTCGAATGGGTACAGAGTCTTCAGTGGTTCTTCTGGGAACTCGAAGATGTGAGAAACGCACTCAACAGGATCATGACGAAGGCATTCGATGGCGTTGTCAAGACAGGAGCAAAGTACGGAACAGACTTAAGAAGTGCGGCATACGTCAATGCAATCGAAAGAGTTGCACATGCAACAAGAATGAGAGGTATTTATCCATAACCTTTAAGTTTCTTTGAATATGAAACAGAATGTTTAGAAATATTGAGAATAAATTTGCAGCCCCCTTTTACAGGGGGCTGTGTTTTTATTGTTGTCGACTATGGTTTTAAATAGTAACAAAAATGATTAATTGAGTTATTGAAATTTGTTAGCCAAAACGGTTTTTAAAGTTGATATCTGATACTTTTTTTGGTATAATACTTATGGCTTGTAATTATACAAAAGGAGATTGATCCATTATTGGGTTGGTCTCTTTTTTTTTAAACCCTTGGAGGTCTGTTATGAAAATTCTTATCAGCGGATTTGAACCTTTTGGAAAAGAAAAGATCAATCCAACACAAAAACTTATTGCAACGATTTCTGAACGGAAATACGACTTGGGAGATGTAGAAACAATCCTGTTACCCGTTACGGTGAAGGAAGCTGGGGAGATGCTTAAAGAAAAACTTGATGAAGTGAATCCAGATTATCTCATCAGTTTTGGACTCTATGGTGGGATCACCCATCTGTCCCTGGAACGCATAGGTGTCAACCTCGTGGATGCCAGGATTCCGGATAACAACGGGGAACAACCGGTGGATCTTGTTATCGATAAAACGGGAGCAGCGGCCTATTGGACGACTCTGCCGATCCGGGCGATGGAAAAGGCCCTGAAAGAGGCCATGATTCCCGTGAGAGTGTCCTATACGGCCGGAACCTATATCTGTAACTTTATCATGTATACCGCCTTGAATCATATTGCCAAAAAGGATCTGAAGACAAAGTCGGGATTCATTCACGTGCCCTTTATCCGTGAACAGTGTGTTGAGTTTCCGAAGAGACCGTTTATGGAATTTGAAACTATTCTGAAGGGATTTGAAGTCGTTCTAAGCGCGCTGAAGACTGAATAGGGGAGTGGGATACTTCCCATCGGATTACTCGGCTTAAAATACAGTTAAATAGCTACGATCCCGAAGGGAGTATGTATTTGGCTTTATCTATAAAGGCCTTTTTTTGGCCATTCCGGGACGTCGTGGAAATTTAGAAGGGGTAGATGCTGTCTTTTTAAAAACAGCGAGAAGCGGATTGAAAGATTCTCCTTCAAAGTCATAGGGATAATGAACACTGAATCTGTATTCTACGTTGAGTGTGTTCATCGCATTTTTGGCTTCTTCAAGCTCATTTTCAAAATTGGGACCTTTATACAGATAAATGCTCCCGCCTGTTTTCAACGAAGGGACGGCGTATTCAAGACTCATGGCGGTGCTTGCAACGGCTCTCATCGTACAGAAGTCGAATGCTTCACGATGGGCCTTTGAAAAGTCTTCGACACGTAGGTTGTAAACGAAGACGTTTTCCAGCCTTAGCCTTTCTGCACTTCTCAAAAGATAGTCGGCCTTTCTTTTCTCACTTTCTACGAGGTGAAATTCGGTCTGTTCAAAGCGAATTGCTAACGGAATAGCCGGAAATCCGCCGCCGGAACCGATATCGAGAACCTTTCCGGTAAGTGCTTTCAGTTTTTCAGTATCGAATGGGGCAACAGAATCCTTGATGTGTCGGATAAAGAGCTCTTTCCGGTTTCCGAATCGAATCAGGTTCTGCTTTTTATTCTCTTCTTCGATGATATCCATGAACTGTTCAAACAATTCTTCTCTTTTTTGCATACAATCCCCTGTTCTTGATATAATGAATGATGATCAGACAAACCCTCTCATACAGGACGAATGTCATGAGTGACATAGAGATGGCAAAGATGTACCAGTACTTTTCAAAGAATCCATACATCTGCCCTTCAGCGCCCGTAAGCATTAGGAGTGAAATATACTCTCCAACGAGGTTGTAGCCCGTAAGGATAACGAGAATAAGGGTCAGCCTTTTTCTTTCGTAGACGCGATAGTAGACGGCAAAGACGGCTCCGAGAAAATAGAAAAGGAACATCAGACTACCGGTCAGATCGTTAAAGATGAAGACGAGGACGAAAGATGTGAATGAGCTTTCAAACAACCATCTCTTACCGTAATAAATCGCACCAACTATGAGTGGAACCGGTGCGGCAAGAGATATCAGCGTCCCTGCGAGAGGCAGGAAACGCTGAAATGTATAAAGGATGAAACAAAGTGCCGCACTGATGCCAGCACTGGATATAAACTTTGAATCTGTTTCGCGTGTTAATGCGATTGTATCGGCCGTCAGTCTGATAATATTCTTACCTTGTCTCCTGTCTTCAGGAAACTAGCGTTAGCCTCGTCTGTATCGACATGGAACTCAAGGGCGTATTTCGGACTTACCCTGATCAACACGTCCATGAATATCGTTTTTCTCCCATCGGTGTCACAGAATACGGATACGATGTCTTTATCCTTAACGCCAAAGGCCACGCCATCTTCTGGTGTCATGTGGATGTGTCTCTTTGCGAGAATGAGTCCCTTTTCGAGTTCAACTTCTCCAGCGGGACCAACGAGCTTAACGCCTGGGGTTCCCTCAACGTCTCCGGAATCTCTTACCGGCGGGACAATTCCAAGTTTGCGGGCATCTGAAAGGCTGATTTCTACTTGAGTATCCCCTCTAACCGGTCCGAGGACACTGACTCTCTCAATTTCACCCTTTTTACCGATAACTGTGACTCTTTCTTCACATGCGAACTGTCCGGGCTGACCGAGGTCCTTTTTTGGAGTGAGCGTTGCACCTTTTCCAAAGAGGGTTTCAAGGTCTTCCTGCGATAAGTGAAGATGTCTTGCAGATACACCTGCGATGATTTCTCCGTCTCTTAAATTCATTTATTCAATTCCTCCTTAACGATGAGTTATTCTTTATCCTGCTCTTCAAAACTCTTAACGATGATTCTTAATACCTTTCTGAATTCATCTGTGAGAAATGGATCGATATTTTCAAACATCTTTTCGACGAATTGGATCCTTCTCTCGATTACACCTTTGATAACGGATTCCCCGTGTTCGGTTATGGTTAACAGCCTGACTCGCCGGTCTTCCTCTGAAATCTTGTATTCGACAAGATTGTCATCTTTCAGTTTGTTTACAAGACCGGTGACGGTACTTTTTGCAACACCAAGTCTTTTACTGATGTTTGTCATCGTCTGGCTTTCATGCCAGAAGATCGTCTGAAGGACATCAAATTGTGCCGGTGTGATTTCAAACTTCGAATCCTCTTTCAGGACCATCCTTCCTTCGGCCTTTATCTTGGCGTTTATTTTTCTCATCAGAATTTCCAATTCAGAATACTTATCCATCTTGTTCAGCTCCCCTTATAATTACAGTCAATTCTCCCTTGACTTCACCCTTAAAATATTCTATCGCTTCCTCACAGGTTCCCCTGAAATATTCCTGATGAATCTTAGTCATCTCCCTGGCAACGAAGATCTCACGATTGCCAAGAATCTCGAAAATATCCTTCAGGCACTTGTTCAAACGGAATGGAGATTCATAAAAAATGATATTTCTTTTTTCTTCTGCAACAGAGCGGATGAAACGCCTGAACTTCTTGTCTCTGCCGACAAATCCTTCGAAGATGAAAGAACCACCGAAACCTGAAGCGGCATACGCAACGGTAACCGCACTGGGTCCCGGAAGCACATCCACTTCTATATCATTCTTATGACACAAACTTATTATATACGAACCGGGGTCTGAAACGCAAGGCATTCCGGCATCCGAAACAATTACCGCCTTTTCTCCGTTTTTTATCCTCGGGATGATCTGCTCCGCTTTCAGCCTCTCCTTCTGCTGAGAGAATGAAATGATCTCTTTTTTACCGATCTCAAGCATATTCAGAAGCTGGATGGTTCGTCTCGTATCTTCCGCGAGAATAAAATCACAGGTTTTTAGCGCGTTGACAACACGAACCGTACAGTCTTCCATGTTGCCGATAGGTGTTCCGGCGACGATCAGTTTACCGTTCATCCTTCAAAGTCTTCCATGAGTTTTTTCAGTCTTTCGAGTGTTATAAGGGCATCCTTGTATTTCGCCTTTGTCTCTTCCAAGACATCCTCTTTTGCGTTTTTAATGAATTTTTCGTTGTTCAGTTTCTTCTCAAAATGCTCGCAGTCTGTTTCTGCGGCTTTCAATTTCTTTGAAAGTCTTGCCTTTTCTTCATCCCAGTCGATCATATCGCCGAGAACGCAGTAAACATCGAGTTCCGGAGAGACAAATGCCGTCGCACTCTGTGCCGGTTTACCCGTTATCTCGTTGATTTCACCAACGGAAGCCAGGGCCTTGAGATAAATCTTTTCTTCATTGGTATATTTTTCCCCGCTCTTATAAGTGCAGGCGATGTCTATCTTTTTGGAAGGCGGCAGCTGAAGCTCAGATCTGACATTTCTGATCCCCCTGATGACTTCCATCAGATCTCTGAATTTGTCGGAACTTGTACTGAATTCTTCGAGATGCTCTAATTCCGGCCAATCGGATATCATGAGATGTTCTTTCTCCCGATGAATTGGAAGCATCTGCCAGATTTCTTCCGTGATAAACGGCATAAACGGACTGAGGAGTCTGAGGCTCTTATCGAGAACCGTCAGGAGTACGGCTTTCGTGTTCTGCTTGATCTCTTCGGATTCGGGCTGGTAAATAACCGGTTTGATAGATTCGATATACCAGTCGCAGAATTCATTCCAGAAGAATTCAAAGATGGACTTTGAGGCGAGATTGTAATCATACCCCTCCAAGCCTTCGGTCACTTCTTTTACGGCTTCATTCAACCTGTAAAGGATCCATTTGTCGGATAAGGTGAGTAAGTCCACCTTTATCTCTGTCGTTTCTATATCTTCGAGGTTCATCAAGGCGAAACGTGAGGCATTCCATATCTTATTGGCGAAATATTTGTATTGAAGAATGCTCTTGATGTCCAGGTTGATATCCCTTCCCTGACCGGCGAGGATCGAAAGGGTGAATCTCATGGCATCGGCTCCGTATTCATTCACGACTTCTATCGGGTCAATGCCGTTACCAAGTGATTTGCTCATCTTTCTGCCCTTCTTGTCGCGGATGAGCTGATTGATATAAACATCTTTGAAAGGAACCTCTCCCATGAATTCCATCCCCATGGTGATCATCCTTGCAACCCAGAAGAAGATGATGTCGAATCCTGTCACCAGTGTGCTGGTTGGATAATATTTGACGAGATCTTCCGTCTTTTCCGGCCAGCCGAGTGTTGAAAAAGGCCAGAGAGCCGAGGAGAACCAGGTATCAAGTACGTCTTCGTCCTGTTTCAGGTTTTCGGAACCACATTTTGGACAGGTAGGCGGTGTCTCTTCCGCGACGATCGTCTCTCCACAATCCTGACAATACCAGACCGGGATACCGTGTCCCCACCAGAGCTGTCTGGAGATACACCAGTCGTGTACATCGTACATCCAGTTGAGATAAACCTTCTTCCACCTTGGCGGATGGAATTGAACCCTTTCCTCTTCCACGACCTCGATGGCCTGTTTAGCCAGTTCCTTCATGGCGACAAACCACTGATCCGATAATCTTGGATCTATTGTGGTGTCACATCTGTAGCAATGACCAACCGAATGGCTGTAATCTTCTATCTTATCGAGCAGTCCGAGTTCTTCTATATCCTTAACCACTTCCGCTCTCGCTTCCTTCAACGTCATTCCCCTGTATCTCAGGGCATTTTCGTTCATGATGGCATTTTCATCGATGACTTCGATGAATTCAAGATCATGCCGGACACCCATCTGATAGTCGTTGGGATCATGTGCCGGTGTAACCTTTACACAACCGGTTCCGAATTCCTTATCGACATACTGGTCGGCTATGATCGGAATTTCTCTCCCGACAATGGGCAAAATGAGCATCTTTCCAATCAGATGCTTATACCTTTCATCGGAAGGGTTAACGGCTACTGCGGTATCACCGAGCATGGTTTCGGGTCTTGTGGTTGCAATGACGATGTATTCCTCACTGTCTTTTATCGGATATCTGAAATGCCAGAGATTGGACTTCTCATCCTTGTGTTCCACTTCCTCATCGGAGAGAACGGTGTTACATCTCGGGCACCAGTTGACGATATATTTTCCTTTATAAATGAGACCTTTTTCGTAAAGGGAAACAAATACCTTTCTGACGGCCTTGTTGAGTCCTTCATCGAGTGTGAATCTGTCTCTCGACCAATCTACCGAACAACCGATGGTTCTGATCTGATCCCTGATATGTCCCCTGTATTCGTTGGCCCAGTCCCAGGTGGTTTCAACGAACTTTTCCCTGCCAAGATCATCCTTCGTCTTTCCCTCTTTTTTGAGATTTTTTTCCACGACATTCTGTGTAGCGATTCCGGCATGGTCTTCCCCGGGAAGCCAGAGTGTATCCCTTCCCCTCATTCGGTTGAATCTTACTGAAATATCCTGCAGTGTCAGATTGAGACCATGTCCCATATGCAATCTTGCCGTTATGTTTGGAGGCGGTATGACAATTACAAACGGATCACCTTTTCCTTTTGGTCTGAAGTCTCCGTTTTCTTCCCATTTTTCATACCATTTTTTTTCAATGTCCTTTGGATCATAGTGTTTACTGAGTTCTGCCATTCCGTACCTCCTGAAATTATTCTTGACATGCCGTATTATAGCATAGGCAGATTTTTGAAATGAAGTCGGATTGCCAAAGATTTTCAAGAAATTTTGTGATATAATAATCCCGGTTGATAATCCAAAGACTATGATGGAGGTGTATTTGAATGGCAAAAGTAACACTTGATAAGGACACATGTATCGGTTGCGGCGTCTGCGAAAGCCTTTGTGATGAAGTTTTCAAAATGGCTGACGATGGAAAAGCAGAAGTTATCGCAGCTGAAACAGATTCATCCTGTGCAGAAGATGCAGCAAGCTCCTGCCCCGTCAACGCAATCACAGTTGAGTAATTAAACTTTTCTTGAGGAGAACATCTCCTTTGAATTTAGAAGGCGACTCCGAGTCGCCTTTCATTTTAAATTTGTGAAGTTAGCTTTGCTAATTATATATAAATAACAATCTTACGAGGTGATGGTTCAAAATGTCTGAAAAAAACAAATTTGAAGAGATTAGGGATAATCTCAGAATGAAGAAGAAGAGTGTCTGGTCTTTTAGAGATCCGGAACTGGTTTTTAAGTTTAGCGATGAGTACAAGACGTATCTGAAGACTTCTACAACCGAGAGAAGATCTATTACTGAAGCGATTGCCATGGCAGAAGCGGCCGGTTATATCGACTATGAAGCGTTTCTAAAAAATCCACCCGAAAAGCTCGATGGGGTAAAGATTTATCAGAACAACCGGGGAAAATCCGCCGGATTCTATCATTTCACATCTGATCTTTCGGATGGACTAAACATCGTCGCGGCACATGTTGACGTTCCAAGAATCGACTTCAAGCCGAATCCTTTTTACGAGGATAGTGAATTTGCAATGATTCATACACATTATTACGGAGGAATCAAGAAATATCAGTGGTTCAACATTCCCCTCGCAATAGATGGTGTGGTCATCAAAAATGACGGCGAAAAGATCAACGTCCGAGTTGGATTCGACGCCGATGATCCTGTATTTGTCATTACCGATCTGCTACCACATCTTGATAGGAGGACGGGAAGTGTCAATGAGGTGTTCACCGCTCAGACGCTAAATCTGATCATGGGGTCAAGGGCCATCAGTTATAAGAAAGAGGAAAAGGTCGATGAACCGGTGGTGCTCAATATCCTTCAGTTACTGAATGATAAGTACGGAATCACGGAAGAGGATTTCTTCTCCGCTGAAATAGAAATCGTTCCGGCGATAGAACCAAAGGACGTAGGTCTTGACAGGAGTATGCTTGGTGGCTATGGTCATGATGACAGAGTCTGTACTTATACGGGCCTCAGAGCCCTTCTCGATGCTGAAAAATTGGAAAAGAGTGGTTGTGTCCTCCTGCTCGATAAAGAGGAAATAGGCAGCGAGGGAAACACAGGCGCACAGTGTTATTTCTGGAAAAAAGTGCTTAAACGTGTGGCAGAGATCTATAAGGCAGCTGCTTCCTATGAAGAAATCGTGGAAAAGACCATGCTTCTTTCCGGCGATGTGACAGCTGCTTACAATCCAAGTTTCAAGGAGGTTCATGAGGAGAAGAACGCGGCGAAACTGGGATATGGAATAGCATTTGCAAAATATACCGGTGTCAGGGGAAAGGGCGGTGCAAATGATGCCCATGCTGAAATCCTTGGAGATATCCGAAAGATCTTCAACGACAGAAATGTCTTCTGGCAGAGCGGAGAACTCGGAAAAGTGGATCAGGGTGGCGGCGGAACGGTTGCCAAATATTTCTCATCCGAGGGAATGGCCGTTGTGGATGCAGGGGTTCCGGTTCTCGGCATGCACTCACCGTATGAAATCGTCAGCAAGGCAGATGTTTATGAGACCTATTACGCCTACAAGGTCTTCTTTGAAGAGATGAAATAATATTTTCACCGTATGATGAAGACAGAGGGTGTATTTCCCCTCTGTTTTTTATTTTTTTCTGCGTTTGGAATCTTTCTTGAAGTGATTTGATAACAGAAGGTTTACGATGAAATGATCAATTCAAAAGGTATTTCAAGATTTATTTAAGCTTCGTCAGTTATTCTGGTATAATTGTGGTCATAGATGGATTCCTTCCTTTGTTTTTTTTAAATGAATTTTCTTTTGTATTAATAAAAATTTATGGTATAATCATACCGTTATGTTCTTAATGATTACTTAGGATATTTTACAAAGGAGATAATAATAGCGTATATGGCTTTTGAATGTAACATTATTATCAAAAAAATAACAAAAATACTTTCTATTTTAAAGTCGGATTATGAAGATAAGGTTTCCTTCAAGCTGATCCTTGAAGAAATTCTGCAACTGTTTCCAGGTGTGGAAAAGGCCAGTTTCTGGGAATTGAAGAAAGATTGTGAGTATTATATCTGTGGAATAGGCTACGATGATGAGGAATATCAGGCGAACCCGATTCCGCTTGAATATTCGTTATCCATATTAAATCCACTCGAAGATGTGATCGTGATGGATTCCGGTTATTATATGAAGGGGTTTCCTGAGCAAACTAAGGAAGTCTTTTCAAAGTCAGGGGTCTGTGAAAATGTATCTTCTACCCTCCAGCTGAGATTGAAACCCTTTGGAGATTATTTTGGCGTTCTCTGTTTTGACAGTTTAAACCGTTCGGATTATTTTACAGAAGAGATGATTGAGGAACTTAAACCGGTTGTCGATGCGATCAACGCCTTTCTTGAGCTGAGAATTCAGCTGAACAACACCAGGCGTGACAACATGTATCGTGATCATCTTGTTGCCAGTATCTCTCATGATGTGAGGACCCCCTTAACGGTCGTGATGGGGTATGTTGAACTCCTTCAGAGTATGATGGAGGATGACAGAGAAGTGATGAAATTTCTGAGTGTGATGAATGAACAGTCGAATTATCTGTTGAATATCATTTCAGATCTCATCACCCTTTCAAAGATCAATTCAGGAAATTTTACGATTTCTCCTCAAAAGACAAATATCAGAGAGCTGGTTCACAATACGGTAAAAGGGTTGAATATTCTGGCTAAGAAAAAGAATCTTTCTCTCAACTACCGTGTTTCATCGAATGTTCCCCTTTTTACCTATATCGACAGGACCTCCCTTCAGAAAATCTTGATGAACCTTGTGTCCAATGCAATCAAGTATACGGATAATGGGGGTGTCAAGGTCTTGTGTGATATTGAGAATGATGATTATCTCAAGTTTACCATCAGTGATACCGGTGCCGGGATAGATGGTGACAGGCTTGAAAAGGTGTTTGAACGATATACCCGGGAGGAGCATACCGCTTCAAAACCGGGCAGTGGGCTTGGCCTTTCAATCTGTAAAGAACTAACGGAGGAACTCAAGGGGAATATATGGGTTGAAAGTGAGCTGGGAAAGGGGAGTGTCTTCAGCGTTCTGCTGCCCCTTAATAACGTCGATTCGGTGGCGGAGATACCCGATAATCTCTCAGATGTCAATGGGTTTATGAGGGATAAGAATATCCTCATACTGGAGGATGACATAGAAAATCTACGCATGTATGAGCTTATTCTGAAGAATGCCGGTGCGAGTTGTTATTGTTTCCGGGATCCGGCAGATGCGATCACCAAGTGTCATAAGAAGAACAACATCGATTATGTCCTCGTGGATCTATTACTTTCGAAGGGTTCTGCCGTGGAAATCATAAAGAAACTGAGTAATTTTGAATTCATTAAAAAGATTGTTGCGATTACCGGTAGTTCCGATCCACTTCTTCATTCAAATGCGATAGAATCCGGTGCGGATATTGTACTGCTGAAGCCGTTCAGTCTAAAGGAACTGATGGAATCCCTTGAAGAATAATCGCTGATAGTATTTTTCTTGCTGAAGGAAACAAAGCAAGGATATCTTATAGAAAAAACGGACAGATTTTCCTGTCCGTTTTTTTATTTTATAATCCTGCTTTAATTAATTCAGTTCGTCGATCAGCCTTGCGAGATAATCAAAGCCTTTCTGCCAGAATAATTTATCTGTCAGATCGATACCGAGTTCTTCAAGCAGTCTGTCCGGTCTGTTGTTTCCGCCGTTTTCAAGCAGTCTGAGATATGCCGGAACCATCGCTTTTCCCTCTTCAAGATATTTTTCATACAGGGCAATCACGAGGAGGTTCGCAAAATTGTAGGCGTATACGTAGAACGGAGTGTGGAAGATGTGTGGAATAGAAGCCCATTCCCATTTGTACTCTTCGGTGATCTTTACACTGTCGGAGAACATGATCTTCAATTCTTCTTCGTAGAGTCCTGCCAGATCATCCCATGAGGCGAAACCTGCCTCGGTAGCGAGTTTATGGCTCTTCTTCTCAAATCTGGCAAACATGTTCTGTCTGAAAGTGGTTGCAAAATTTCCTTCGATTGTTGAAGCGAGGAACAGCTGTTTTTCGACGTCTGACAGGGTTGGGAGTAGCTTGTCGAATACGAGGAACTCTCCGAAAACGGAGGCAACTTCAGCCATCGTGAGTGGTGTGTGATAATTCATAGGCGTCTGCTTGGATGACAGGGTTCCGTGCAGTCCATGCCCGAGTTCATGTGCCATCGTGAGTACATCGTTGATGTTGTTGTTGTGATTGAGCATAACAAACGGTTTTTCGTTTGGAATATAATAGGAACAGAAGGCACCGCCTCTTTTTCCGGGAAGGACTTCGGAATGGATTCTTCGGTCGTCAAAGAAACTCCTGACGATTTTTCCGGCCCTTTCGTCAAACTCGGAGTAAGTCTCGATGACCAGATCTCTTGACTCTTCAAAACTGTATTCTTTCTTGACATCTTCAAGTGGGGCGTAGATATCGGCGAGTTCCAGTTCGAGGTTCATCTTCTTCGCTTTCCAGGAATAATATCTCGCTACGAGCGGCGCGTTTTTAACGGTACTCTCGATGAGACTCTCAACGATTGAATCTTCTATCTCGTTATCCATGTTTTTCATGGATATCGGACTCTGATATTTTCTGAATTTTGATTCCACATCGTAGTCTTTGATGATGTTGTTGTAAAGTCCGGTGATAACGGTACTGTCGTCCTTGTATCTGTTAAAAAAGACTTTCATGGCAGTTCTTCGCGTATTGCTGTCTCCTGTGTATCGGAGATTTCTGACCTGAGAACCGTTTAACGTCTTCTTTTCTCCGTCTATTTCAAGTTCAAAGGAATAGGCGGAAGTGATTTTGCTGTAAAGATCACCAAGATCGCTTCTACCTGTTACGCTTTTTGCAGCGAGCACCTTTTCCGTCTCAGCCGAGAGTGTATGTTCCTTTCTCTCGAGGATTCGTTCGATGGCCCAGGCATATTCGGGAACTTCTTTCATTAAGTCTTTGAGTTCATCGACATCATGTGTGAGAAGCGTAGGAATGATAAAAGAGAAATGCTCCTCCATCTCCCCTATTGCATTTTGTATCTTTCCGGCGAGTTTCTGTGCCTCCATATTCTGAGTGTCTTCGGAAAACAGCAAACCGGAGAACTGTGCGGCCTTTGCCCCCATCGTTTCTATGGCCTCCTGTTCATGACACATCGCCCTCAACGTTTCAGCGTTCAGTTTGTCTTTCAGTATCTTCTGATACTTTTCTTCGAATTCTGCGGCTCTTTTGAGTGTCTCATCGATGTCTTTCTGAATCTGTGGATCATCTACCCCGTCGTAAAAAAAAGTCAAATCCCATTTCATCTGTTGCACCTCCGAATATTTATATATATGAAAGATTATAACATTAAAGGATTTCCAAATGAAATTTGAGATAAATCTTCCAGTACGGATTTTATCCGGCTTGACTTTTTTTGAAATGGGTGATAATATATCGTATGACGATATAAAGAGACACGATATATCGTTTGCGGATATAAGAAGAGGAGAAAAAGTGTTATGAAAAAGGAAATAACTCTGACTGAACAGATGTTTTATATACTCCTGACGCTATGTGAACCGATGCACGGTTATGGGGTCATGATGAAAGTGGCGGAAATGACGGCCGGTCGGATCAAACTTGGAGCGGGAACGTTGTACGGTGCCTTTAACAATCTACAGAAATCAGGTCTGATTCATTTTGTCGGAGTTGATGAAGAAAATTCAAGACGGAAGATCTATGAGACGACGGAGAATGGGAGACTGATCTTGATCAGCGAATTGAATCGTCTCGAAGAAAATGTAAAAAATGCAAAAGAAATACTGTATGCTGATGGTGAGGTGTAAAAGGTGAGCGATACAAAAGTTGTAAAGAAACTGTTTTTTGCCTGGCAGGAAGATAAGGAATTGAACTGGCTTTCAAATATGGCTAAAATGGGCTGGGAACTAAAGCATGCGGCTTTTTGCGAATATTATTTTCAAAAAAGTCAGGAAAAGGATATTGTATTTGCATTTGATTATCGTGCCATGAATAAAAGCGAGTTTGAAATCTACATCTCGCATTTTGAAAGTTTTGGATGGCAGTATATCAGTTCGGTTGCCAACTGGCATTATTTTAAGGCCTATCGAAAGGATGTCGTTTTTCCGGATATCTATTCAGAAAATACGTCTAAAATTGAGAAGTACAAGCGACTGATGCTGACGCTGATTATTACTCTTTTACCCTCTTTGTGGGCGATTATCCTTAATCTGATCAATTATCAGAATGAAAAAATGCCTGTTTTCATTTTTTTCGTAGTGTTTGTCCTATCAATGGATTGTTTTCTGTTTTACGGTATTTACAGGATATACAGGATTATCAGACGATTAGTCCGAGGGTCATAAAAATGTGATATGGCAATGCGGATTACATTTACATAAATTGTGAATTAATTAGCAAGTTAATCTGCTATAATGCCACTCGTTATAAAGACAACCATACTTTGGAGGGAAGTCATGATTGAATTTAAAGATGTAAAAAAGGAGTTTAAAACGAAAAAGAACACCGTTCAGGCTCTGAAAGGTGTCAGTTTTAAAGTCAACCAGGGTAAAATATTCGGGTTACTCGGTCCTAACGGGGCCGGGAAGACAACAGCGTTGAGAACACTTTCCACATTGATCAAACCGACAGCTGGAAGTGTGGAAGTGATGGGTTATGATACCGTAAAGGATTCACAGAAAATCAGACAGAACATCGGTTTTCTGTCCTCGGATATGAACCTTGCCGGAACTCTTTCTGCAAAGGATTTTCTGTATTTCTTTGGCAGGCTGAATCATATACCGGAGGAAAGACTCGGACAGAGAGTGGCAGAACTGTCAAAATATCTTGAGATGGACAAATTCATGGACCGAAGGGTATCGGGTTATTCAACCGGGATGAAGCAGAAGACACTGATTGCCATCGCCCTGATCCATGAACCGGAAATCGTCATCTTTGATGAACCGACAAACGGTCTGGATATCATGACCTCGAGAGTTGTTCTGAATTATCTCAGAGATCTGAAGGAAAGGGGAAAGACGATCATTTTGTCCACACATATCATGAGTGTTGCACAGAAGATGTGTGATGATCTGGTCATCATCAACAAAGGTGAAATCCTCGCCGAGGGGACGGTAAAAGATATTCTTGAAAAGACGGGCAGAGAGGATCTTGAAGATGCCTTCTTTGACCTGATGGGAGTTGATGCGTTATGAAGGATACATTGATCATACTGAGAAAAGAATTTGCAAATCTTTTTAAGGACAAGAGAACGGTGTTTTCTATCTTCTTTCTGCCGGTTATCCTGTTTGTCGTCATTTTTTATTTTATCAACATGATGTCGACACAGGAAGAGGCAAAACTCGACAAGACCGTTTATAAGATCTATACCAACAACGCACAGGTGTTGAAGACCTTTGCCTCCTATCTGCAGGATGACTATATTATTGTGGACAAGGTCGGTAATCTTGAAGAAGATCTGAGAGATTCAAAGATACACCTTGCCGTTATCTTTGACGGCGGGACAACAGCAGAGGATTTTCTCACCAATGAAAATCTGAAAGTCCAGGTCTATTCCTATTCAGGTTCATCCGCTTCTGAAAGGATACAGAACAATTTCTATTCCTCCATCAGGACCAAACGGGATGAATTTCTGAAACAGGAGCTGGAATCGAATGGAATGAGTGCAAAGTTGCTTGAAATGCCGAATATTTCCATCGAAAACGTGGCGACGGAAAAAGAAATGGCGGGAAGCTTCCTCGGCATGCTGCTGCCGTATATGCTCGTTCTTTATCTGTTCACTTCCTCGTTCTCTATCGGTTTTGATACAACGGCCGGAGAAAAGGAGAGACAGACACTCACCATCCTGCTGTCCAATCAGGTATCCAGAACATCCATCGCCTGGGCAAAGATTTTGTATATCATGCTGATGAACATCACCTCGGCGACGATATCCATCATTGCCTTTATTATCGCTTTCTCTACCATGATGAAGGGTGTTCCGAGCGATATGCTGGCTGCCTTCAACTTTGAAACGGTGATGGTCCTGCTCTTTACGACCATCGGCATGGCCGTTCTCATCGCCGCGATTATCGTCGTTGTCGGGATCTTTGCCAAGAGTGTCAAGGAAGCCTCTTCCTACACCATGCCGATCTTTGTTATCGTCATCATCTTCGGGGTTATGAGTATGCAGCCAGAGGCCTTCAAGGAAACGGGTATGATGATCTACATTCCGCTGATCAACGGAATCATCACCTTGAAACAGCTGTTCACCACACCGAATCTTCCGATCTATGAATTTGTCGTCTCACTGCTGGTCAACCTCGGTGTTACGAGTGTTCTCGTATTCCTTGCATCCAAGATGTTCAGCAACGAGAAATTCGTTTTCAGAACAGA